>Ga0049081_10000147_pt1 | contig 27318 bp, 43 predicted proteins | sample GreLakmeER78MSRF_FD_66717 | JGI IMG/M metagenome (GOLD analysis project Ga0049081, IMG submission 66717) | Freshwater lentic microbial communities from great Laurentian Lakes, MI, USA - Great Lakes metaG ER78MSRF | ecosystem: Environmental > Aquatic > Freshwater > Lake | place: Great Lakes...
TGGCGGGTTTGATGATGTTGTAGATATTGAAGAAATGACTATTGCCAAAACAAAATCTATGGGTTTATTATCAAAAAATAAATACGCTAAAGGCGGTGGGGTTGGTAAAGAGTGCAAATGTGCAGGAGAGAAACACAGAAACGAAACTATAATGGCTGGTGGTAAAAATCCAGAAGCTGATAAAAAAGTAAACAGTCTTATTATAAGTTTTGCTAAAAATTTACGAATCTCTCCATTTGAAGCAGCGGATTTAATAAAAAATTCACTAAAAAGATTAGGATATTAACAAATTTTAAACGCAGTTTTAAAGATTTAGAAAGTAGAATATAAAAATAAAAATCAAAATGAAACTATTTACAAAAGACATAGATGATAAACTTTTTGAGCAATACTTAAAAGGTGCTGATTTAGAAAATCAAGTAGCAGTTGCCAAAATATTTAATCCATACGGAAGAGGAACTTGGTATTTATTAAATTCTGACCCTGATGAGCCTGATTATTTATGGGCTATTATGGATTCATTTGAAGTAAAATCTGGTTCTGCTTCTCGTTCTAAATTGGAAAGTATGAAAGTACCTCCTTTTAATAAAAATTTGGAACGTGATTTAGGATTTAAGCCAGTAAATGCTTTAGAATTATTCAATTATCTTACAGAAAATAAGAAGAATAATAGAATGATGTCTGAAGGTGGTGGGGTTGGACTTTCTCATAATGCTGAAGAGTATTTAGGATTTATGCGTGAAATGTACCCTAAGACAATGGATATAGATACTACAACACCAAGTAAAGATGTTAATAAGGCTATTGCTGAATTAGAATCAAAAGGATTAGTTAAAAGGCTATCTTATAATAGAGGTTTTGCTGAATATGGAGTTGAAAATATGAAGTATGAAGAAGGTGGTAAAATTTCAGAAAGAGTTAAAGACATTGTTTCTACTATTGAAAATGGTATTGGATGGGTAGGAGATGATTGGGTAGTAAATTCAGCGCCTTTGAATTCTTATAAAGATATGTATGATTTAATGATTGAACTTGCAAAAAAAGATATGCTTTATGATACAACTGAAGTTGTGCAACCAGAAGATGCTCAAAGTGACCAAGAACCTGATTATGGAAAAATGACTGTTTCTGAAGTTAATTTTAAATATGGAGATTGGAATAAAGAAGAAATGAAAAATGGTGGTAATATTAAAAATAAAATTACAATAGGTGATAATGTTACTTATACAAGAAAATTTACAGGTATTAAATACAAAGGTAAAGTTGTAGAAATTGATAAAGATGAAAAATATTTAAAAGTTAAAAACACAATAGGAAATATAGATTATTTATCTATTAATGAAGTTGAAAAAATGTCTAAAGGCGGTGATGTTAGTGATACAATAAGAATAGATAAAAATATTCCTTACATGTCTTCTTTAAGCAATTTATATAATAAAGATTTAAAAGTTGTTGATATTAAAGATGTGTTCTTTGCTTCTGGAAATCAAAAATATTTTATTGTTGATGTATATGGAGAAAAATATGAAGTTCCGGAAAGATTTATAGAAAAATTTGATAAAGGTGGAGGAGTTGAAAAATTAGAAGAGGGAGATAGAATTAAAGTTATTTATGGAAATGAATTTTATGGACAAAAAGGAGAAGTTGAAGAAATAAAAGGTAGTTTTGTTTTAGTTAGTATTGATGGAGAAAATGGATTATATTCTATGCATAAATCAGACGTAGTTAAAATAGATGACTATGAAGATGACTATGAAGATGACTATGAAGATGAAGATAAATTCAAAAATGGTGGAGAAATTGATAATAAAAATACAGATAGTGAATTTCCAGATTTCCACGAAGAACAATACTCTGAATATCGTACTTATTTAAAAAAATTACTTAGTCATTATTTTGGCTCAGAAAATAAATATGGCGGTTCGGCTGATTGGGGTGGAATACCTGTTTGGACTATCAAAGGCGGTTTATATGAAGGTATTTTTATTGGTATTGATGACAATGATTCAATATTTTTAATAGAACGCAAGTTTGATGAAAAAAGTGAAGAAAATATTGATACAAATATAATGACAACAGAAGAAAGTCCTAAAGTTAATTGGGAAACTGGAAAATTAGAAGAAGAGGCTCAATCTGAATTAATAAAAATTATCAAAAAAGGGTTGAAACTTAAAACAAATAAATTTGAAACTGGCGGGAATATTAAACTTTCACCAGATGAAAAGAAGATTATAAGAGATGCTTATTGGGCTAATAACGATGTTGATATAGCGATGAAATATGCTAGTCAAAAAATGCTTGCATCAAAACATCAACCCGCAAGAGAATATATGCAGACACTTTATAAAACAGGCGGAAATATAAATGAAGAGGTTTATATTGAATTTTTAAATAAAGAAAAAGGATTTAAAAAAGATATTAAATATTTTAAATCTTACGAAGATGCTGTTGAATGGGCGAGAAAAACTTTTGACAAATTTAATCCTGATATGATTAGGTATAAAATGGCTACTGGAGTTGGGGTTGGTGGTAATATAAAAATAAGCATTATTGATATTTTAAAAGAATTGCATAGTTTTTCAAATAAAATAAAATTCAGCATAGAGTGGGTTAATGGTATTTGGAATATCGTTTATGATGATTTAGGGCAAATAACAAAAAATTGTTTAGATAAATTACGAAGTAGTAAATTTTGGAATACTGAATTTACGCCTTCTATTGGCATATTTAATAAAGAAAGAGTTAATATAAGATTTCCAAAATCAGTTCAATCCATATTAAATATAGAAAATTTTGATAAAAAAGATTGGTCATCAAAAATATACGCAAAAGGAGGTGAAGTTGGTGAAGATACTATTAGTGTTAATGAATTTGATGATAAAAATATTTATTATGTTAATTTAATTCCTTTTGATGAAGACGCAGATTATGAAAGTTATTATTGGGTGGACAAAGAAACAGTTAATAAAATAAAGCAAAAATATCATAAAACAAATTATTTAGAAGTTTATCAATCTAATGATGGTAAATTAAAACAAATGATAAGTTTTCCTTTTAATATTACATATAAAACAGGAGGAACGGCTGATAGTTCAATATCAAATGACCCTATTATAAATGGTACAATGGCTTCGAGCATGGCAACAGGTGGTAACTTAAAAGATAAATATACTCGAAAAGATATTGAGGATATTTTATTACAAAGAGGAATAGAATTAAAGTATGATTATACTTGGAACAGAGAAGACAATTTGAATTTTCACCAACACAAATCAAAAGCGAATAAAGCAAGAAGCATATTAAATTCATTTAAAATTAAAACAAGTCCTGTAAATTATTTATTTGGAGATAATTATGTAAAAGTTTATAATTTAATTGAAGAAATGGCTAAGGGCGGTGGGGTTGGAGATGATTTAGTTTATTTTATAGTTGATAACGATGATGCGGATATGTTATTACATGAAAACTTTAGAAAGCATATTGATTATGAAAATCTTGATAACGGAGATGTTTTATATAAAATGGATAGGAGGAATTTTGAAAGATTTGAAGATTTAGCATATAGTACGTCTCAAAAATTTGAAGATGCTATAGAAGAAGTTAATAGTGATGGAAGTTATATGATGGCAACAGGCGGTGGAGTTCAATTTAGTCCTGTTGCTGTTGAAGGAGCTAATTTAGAACAATTGTTTGATATGGCAGAAGAATTAGGTTTAACTAATTTTCAAAATTTGAATAAAGAAGTTTTAAGAAAAAAAATACTTGAATATTTTAAATTAAACAGATTCAGAGGTAAAATGGCGAAAGGTGGTGGAGTTGGTTCATATAATTTAGGTGATGTTATTAAATTTAATTCAAAAAATTCTAAATGGGTTATTTATAAAATTTTACCAGATTCAGTTCTTTACAGAGAATTAAATGGAAAATATATTCAAGAATTACCAAAAGATAAATTTGAAATGCTTATAAATAATAAAGAACTTGAAATTATAAAAAATAAAATGGAAACGGGTGGTAAGTTAAATGGAGATAAACTAAAAAAGCTTGAAAAAGAAAGAAAACAACTACTTATTGATATGGAACAAGAGGCTGAACCAGAAGGCGGACCAATTGCAAATAGTTATGGTAGAAAATTAAATTCAATAGACAAAAAAATACGGGCATTGAAATATGGTAAACGAGAACTGACTTACGAAGAAGCAATTGGTAAGAAACCAATTTTAAAAACAGGCGGAAACACGCCTCAAATTAAACGAGGTGACAAAATTGTGATATTAACATACGATGGTAAACCAACAGGTTTAATTACAAATGTTCTTAAAACAAGATATGGTTCGATGTCTTATAAATGGAAGTTAGATGATGCACCAAATGATGACCAGTTTAGATTACACGCATTTGAATATGGTGAAAAATGGAAATTGATAAATGATAAAATGAAAACAGGCGGAAAAGTAACACCATCAAAGCAGAAAAAGGTGGCTAAAGTGATGAAAGAGTGGAAAAAAGGTGAACTTCATATTGGCACAAGTGATAAAATAGTTAAAGACCAAAAACAAGCAGTAGCCATTGCACTTTCAGAAGCAGGATTATCAAAGCCAAAAAGAGGATGGAAACACAAAAGAAAAGCATAATGTTTTAATAATAATCTAAAATTATTACTAAATTTGCATATAAACTTAAAAAACAAAAAGTTATGGAACTACAGTATGAAAAAGCACTAAAGCAATATGGTTTAACAGTAAATGATTTACCTGAAGATGCTAAAAATGGAATTGATGCCATTCAAGAAGTATTGAAAGCACAAAAAATGCTTGAAAAAAGAGGTGAAGAATTAAGCCCAAAAACACTATCAAGAACAAAAAGCCTTGACAAATGGGTGTATTATGAAATTCTTGATGTAGTTAATGATACAGATAAGAATAATGACTTAAATGAAAACCCTGATGAATTGATTGATACTGCTGAAGAAGAAGCTAAAAAAAATCAACAAGCACAAGAAAATCCTGATGGATTAATGGTTGAGCAAGAACTTGAAAAAATGTATGAAGGTGGAAGGCTTACAGTAAATATTGATGAATTAAAATCAGTAGCACCTAAAACATTCGATATTATTTTTGATAACTACGATGAAGAAGAAGAAAACGGTGTTACCACATCAAAATTCTCTTTGCTTGAGAAAGAACCTGAATTATTTGAATTAACCAAAAATTAATAAATTATGATTACTAAATTTGAAACTGGTGGTGGAGAAGCATCTTCAACTGGCTCTAAAGGTGGAAACACTTTATGGATTGTATTAGGACTTGCAGTTGCAGGATTCCTTGTATATAAATTTGTTATTAAGCCTCGACAAGAACAAAAAGAAAAAGAAGGAAAATGACAATAGACCAAAAAAAAACAATGCAAATACAAACACTTGTTGGTATTGTTACAATAATTGGAGGTCTGACAGCATTATTTCTGTATTTTGATAAGCGAAAACACTCAAAAATACAGGTGGAACTTGATACTTTAGATAAAGAAATAAAGGAACTTCAATTAGCAAAACTCAAGAAAGATAATAGTATATAAGAAAGTATTTAATTAAGTATTTACAAAATGTAAAAAACAGATTAAAATGAACTTTCTATTTTTTTACTTATAAAATAAGCTACTGATAATCAATCAGTAATAAATAATTTATAAAATATTTTTTTTTATTCAAAGATTAGTTGTAATATTGTACCATAAACGCTAATTTTATGAATGATATAAACAAACAAAAACCAGAAGAAATTCGTGTAATTTCAGATGATTATGGAAACAATCTGACTGTTTTCAATAACGGTAAAAGAGTAAAAGTAAGGCTTAAACTTATTAAAGAATCTAAGAGCCGAAGCATAGGAGTGATAAATCTTGAAAGAAAGATTTTAGAAGTCAAACGCAATAGAACAAAGCATTTATTCAGAAAATTTAACGCTTATGGTTTTAACCATAAATTAATAGCTGATGCAAAGTTATTTGATAAGATAAGGCTTATGGATGATATTGAAGAGTGGCTTATTCCTAAAAAATTTATATTGGACAATGGCAAGTTTTTAAATTTCCTAAATAAAGGAGGTTTTGAATTGCAGATTTTTATTCCAATAGATTCCTTAAATGAATTTAAAAAACAACCTAAAATATAATAATTAAAAATTAAATTATATAAAACATGAATATTTTAGAAGAAGCAAATAAAATTGTAAATGAACGTTCAGAAGAAAAAGAACGTATGTATGGTAATTTTGATGAAGGAATGGAAAAAGCTGCTGAAATATTATCACTTATGACAGGAAAAAAACATGATGCTATTATTATGTTTAAAGCTATGATTGCTTTAAAATTATCAAGAGAATCATTTAATCATAAAGAAGATAATCTTCTTGATGCAGTTGCATATATTGGAGCTTTAAATAATTATATAAATAATAAAAATAAATTAAAATGAAAACAGGAATTGTAGGAATATTGAATAATCCAGCAATATCAGAAAATTCTCATTCTGCTGGAATGGTAGATATTGTATCTAAATTATTTAATGCTGATATACTTACACAAAAGGATAATTGGAATGAATATAATAAAATTATTATTTATCATGGTACAAATTTTAAACAAGGTTCATATAACATAATAGGTGGAATGAATCAAGAAATACTTATTAGAGCTGAAAAGTTAAAAAATTATATTGGTTTAAAATATTCATTAGATGGTTTTCAATTAAATGAATTTTCTATAAAAAGAAAAATAAATTTATATAATAATGAAATAGATATTCCAATAATTAAATTACCAAATAGAGATAATTTAGTAATAGGTGATTCTCACTCAATATCAGTTTGGCCAAATGATAATTATACTATATTAAGAAATGATGGAAAAACATTACATGGTTTTTTAAAATTAAATATGGATTTATCTCAATATAAACATATCATATTTTATTTTGGAAATATAGATTTAAGATTTCATTTAGCAAGACAAAAAAATCCAGTTGAGGCAACAAAAGATTTATTTAATAGATATTGTGAATATGCTTGTAAATATAACTCTACTATAACACAGTTACTTGCAATAGAAAATGAATCAAGAAAAATACCAAAATCAGGGCAATTTAAAGGAAAAAACTTTTTTGGTAGTATAGAATTAAGAAAAGAATTAAGATTAATAGCAAATCAAATTATATATAATTCTGGTATTCCAATGTTAGAATGGCCACATCATTTTTTAGATGAAAATAATAATTTATTATTTGATATTATGGAACCTAAACAGTCTGTACATATAAAACCTATTTATTATTTAAGAAATATGAAAAAACAATTAAATTTATTTTAATGTCAAATTCTTTTGAAATAAAAGATGAATTACTTCAATCAGTTGATGAATATCATTATAGAAGTATGATTATGGAAAAGCATATAATAGAAAAAAATCCATTTGTAGGCTCTATAGAAGAACATATAAATGATGATTTAATTTATAATGTTCCAATATACGATATGGGTCAAAGAAAATATGCTGCATTTTGTTCATTTACAGAAGCAGTTTGGAAAAAAGATAAAGATGTTAAAGGCAATGGTATACATTTTAATAATCATTTAATTAATAATGAATTTGACTGGTTTATGTTATTTTACTTATTTAGACTTTGTGGTTCTGGAATAAATTATAAGCCAAAAGTAAACAATACATTATTTAATTATTTTATAGGTACTCATGGATTTGGAAATTTTTGGATTGTAAACTGTATTTTAGAAAATAAATTTACACATATTGAGTGGTTAGAAGATTTAAAAAATACATCTAAAGCATTTACTGACAATAAAGGATATTTACTACCTCAATTTACATTTAAAGAAATATCTAATAATCACTTAAAAAAATTTATACTTGAATATTCTATAAAATTAGTTAATCATCTTTATATTTTTTGCATTAAAAATAAAAAAGATATTTATGAAATAACTGATGAAGGAAATAAATGGTTAAATAATAATGGATTTAAAAAGCAAAATTTTGTTTTAACAGCATTTGCTGCTGATTTAGCTGAATATTTTCCAAATTATGTAAATAAACATGGATTAGTTTATGCAGGAACAAATGCAACAAAATGTATTAAAGCAATATTTCCAAAAATTAAAAAAAATATTAGTGAATTTGAATATATAAATGATGTTTTACAATTTCAGTCAAATAGATATGCATTAACTCCTATTGATTGTGAAGATTCAAGAAATTGTGATATTGTTAGATATTTTCAAGAATACCAATCTAAACACCATATTCAAAAAAATAATGGAATAATTATGAAAAATAATTCTATTTTAAAAAAATTATATGGGTATAATAAATATAATGAATTTTCAAAAAACTTAAAGTAATGTCACATAATAATCATATTATAGATGGAACAAATAAAGATATTAATATTCTTTATCCAGATAAAGAATCATATCTTAAATTAACTAAAAATTTTAAATCATTATTGCCAGATATTATTATTAAAGAACATGAAGGAATAAAAGTAGTTAGGGAAGATTTAATTTTAAAAGGTGGTACAAAATCAAGAGCTGCAGAATTTTTAATTTCTCAAATTAAAAAAAATACTTTAGTATATGTTGTTCCAAGAGTTGGTCATGCTGGAGTAGCAATTATGGAACTTGCAAAACTTTATAATAAAGAAGTTATTTTTTTCATGCCTGCATGTAAGGAAATATCAGACAATCAAGCTTATATAATAAATATGAAACCTAAAAATATTATATTTGAAAGAATTGCAGCTATGCCTAATCTAAATAAAATAGCAAAAAAATATGCTCAACAAAATGATTATCAATTTTTACCATTTGGATTAAATCATTCTTATACTATAGCAGGATTTGTAAAAATTTGTGAAAATATTTTAAAAAATTATAATGAACCAGAAGAATTATGGTCTGTAATTTCAACAGGTGTTTTAACAAGAGGACTACAAATAGGTTTTGAAAATACTAAAATGAAAGGAGTTTGTGTTGCAAGAAATATGAAAAATGGAGAACTTGGTAGAACAGAAATAATATCCGAACCATTACCTTTTTTAAAAGAAGAGCATAAAAATAATTTACCTGAATTTAATACTGTTCCTTGTTATGATGGAAAAGCTTGGAAATATATTCCAAAAAATACAAACAAAAATATTTGGTTTTGGAATGTTGCTGGAAATATAAAAGCTCCAGAAAACTTTGAAAAAAATAAAATAAATTCATATAAAGATTGGAAATAATAATAACTTAAAATAAAAAAAAATGAAACTAACAAATGAATTTCAATCCATCAGAGATTGGGCAAAAAACAAAGGTATCTATGAAAAAGGAGATATTAAAACACAATTTATTAAATTACAAGAAGAAAGTGGAGAATTATCAAAATCTATTTTAAAAAACGATAAAGAAGAGTTTATTGATGCTATTGGTGATTGTGTAGTGGTATTAACAAATTTAGCAGAACTTAATGGAGTTAAAATAGAAGACTGTATAAATTCAGCTTATAATGTTATAAAAAATAGAATTGGTAAAATGGAAAATGGAACTTTTGTAAAAGAAAAATAAAGTTATGTTATTAAAATGTAAAAAAATATCAGACCCATATAAAGGTCCTCATTCAGAATCTTTAATAGTTACTTATTATTTATATGATTCTCAAAATATAGAATATCGTTGGCATAAAGGTCCAAATAAAGATTTATGTTGTAAAGTTGGAGATATTTTAGATGGAATAGTTATTAAAAAAGAAAGTGATAAAAATTTTAAAAAAAATATAATAAATTATAAAAAATCTAATCCAATAATTATTAACTTACAAAATTTTTTAGATATATGAAATTTGAAAATGCAGATAAAGCTTTTTGTTATATGTATAATTATATAAAAGAAAATGGAATAAAAGTAGAAAATACATTAGCTTGTTTTAATCAAGGATTTTATATTGAAAACCCTTTAGATAATGAAATAAGTACTATTTGGAGAAATTGGAAAAAAGATTATGCACAGTATGAATGGGAATGGTATTTATCAGGTAATCCTAATGCTAAAGAAATATCAAAAAAAGCTGTTATATGGAAAAACCACATGGATGAAAAAGGAAATGTTAGGTCTAATTATGGTTGGCAATGGTTAAGAGAAAATCAATTACAAAAAATAATTGATAAATTAAATAATAATAAAAATACAAGACAAGCAGTTTTATCTATTTATGATGGTAAAGAAATAAATACTTATAAATTTGATACCCCATGTACTTTAAGTATACATTTTCAAATAATTGAAAATAAATTATGTATGACTGTTAATATGAGAAGTAATGATTTATGGTTTGGATTTTGTAATGACCAATATTGTTTTAGTAAACTTCAAGAAATTGTTGCTCAAAAATTAAATATTAAAATTGGTTGGTACTATCATTTTGTTAATAATTTACACTTATATGAACGACATTTTAATATTTTATAATTTAAAAATTAAAACAATAGAAAAAATAGTATGTCCTTTTTAATTTTCTATATTCTTATCATCATCAACAAAAAGAATGTTGGCTGAAGTAAACCAACGACTATTTTTAAATTGTGAACGTAGGTAATATTTTACCTGAACCTTATCACCAATATTGAATTTATTTTTGATTAAATCAAACTTTGGCTTGTTAGTAATCAAATTAACTGGTCGTGGATTTTCATGTCCACAATGAAGTGTTATAGAGCAAAAGTTATCTGAATCATTTAACTGATTTATAGTGCCTTTTACAATGCTAAAATGCTTTTGCTTATCGTTATTACTCTTAAAATCTTCCATATTTTTTTTTACAAAATTAAAATTATTTTTTTAAAAAATTAATATTAATGATTATTGCACACTTTAAATGTGTATTTTTGTACATAATTTAATGTAACATGCACAAATGCAAATAGTAAGGCAAAAAGATGAAATAGATAGACTTTTATACAACCTTCATAGAGGGCTTCAACACTATACACTTAAAGAGTTTAATCATTTCTTAATCAGTTTAATAAATAAGAAAAACGACAAAAATCTTGAAATAAATTACATTTTTGAAATCGTAACAAATCGCTTTGGAATAACTACAACAGGTTTAAAAAGAGGTGCTGGTAAAAATTTTAAACAAGCAAAACAAATATCCTACTGTTTAATGCACTTTGATTTAGGATTATCAATAAGGCATATTTCAAAAAATATATTTTTAAATTCATCATCTTCTGTACAGTTTGGTGTAACCCGATTAAAAAAAGCAAAATTGACTAATTCAGATAAACCATTTGTATTAGCATACGAATCACTACAAGAAAAACTGATTTATTTTATCAATCAAAATCAAAAATAAAAAATATGAGCAAAAAGATTTACAACAAAAGAGGAGCAAAGAACTATAAAGAAACAAAGTTAGTTGCGGATTTGAATAAAAAAATATCAGAAAACCCTAACTTAGTAAATGAAATTGAACCTGCAAATAACTATGAAGAATTAAAAAGATTACATTCAAAATATTGTGTAGAAGATATTGATTTTGAAGAAACGAAAAACGATTATTCTAATAAATCAGAAGTAAATAAAAATGACACTTTTGAAGAAGTAGAAGTAGATATAGATGAAAACAGACAGTTTATTGACCCATTTAATAGAGAAGAACCAACTGTTCGTGATTATGTAACGGATAAAGGTTTCGCTGATGATAGTGATTCAAAATCTACAGGAAATACTTCATTTGACGAACCACATACTTTTAAAGATGCTTTTGACATACCAACTGGTGATGACAATTCTGATAAAGGCACTAAATCAACATCAAGTACGGAAAGAAAAGAAAAAAAGGAAAAACCACATCAAGAACCTTTGAATCCGAATTTTGATGACATGACAGGTGCGAAGAAAAAGAGAAATACAAAAAAGTTTGCAAAATATATAGTAGAAGCAGTTTGTATGTTATCCGAGAAAGGATTTGTATGGTTTGCCAATAAGGATATTAACGCATCAAAATTAGCAGAGTATGAATTAAATGGTGAAATGGATTTAGATTTAATGCTAACTTTAGATGAAGGGCAACAAATTACCGTAAAAGAATTTTTTGGTGGATTATGTATTCAGGCAGAACAACTTGCTAAAATTGACCAAGAAGAAAAAGATGACCTTTCAGATGCTTTAGCAGAGGTTATGATGGAAAAAGGAATAGCACCAACTCCAATGCAAGAACTAATGTTAATTGCACTTAAAATTTTTGGTGGACAAGCAATAGCATTAATGACTTTAAAAGCACAAAGTAAAGGAGTATTGAATCAATTAAGATTGATGAAAGAAACTGGTGCAACAAGTATTGGTGATAATAGTGCTAAAAAGCAAAATATAGAAGATGTTTTGAGTAAATACGAAAAAGAACCAATTAAACAAGAAGAGCCAGTTAGTGTTTTTGAAAATGAAGATAAAATTGAAGAACAACCAATGGAAATTGCACAAGAACAAGAAACAATAATTAATAGTCCAATACCAACTACAGAATAAATTTATGGATACAAAAGTAAAAAGTAAAGCCCAAAGAGAGGCAGGAATGATGGTCTGCACAGGCATTCAAGGTGTAGGAAAGACTTATCAAAATATGTATGTTATTCGTGATTATGTCAAGGATAAAATATATAATAAAGTAAGAGGAAGAAAGTGTTTAATTATAGATACTAATGGAGAATACACCAAAGAGCAATTTCAAAAAAACGATATTGAAAATTTTGACCCCAAAAGAATATCAGTTAAAGATGTTGCAGAATGGAGCAGAAGCCCAACAACTGAGTGCCGAAGAATAGATGCTAAAGATGTATCAATTAAAGATAAAAAAGTAATCCTTGAATATTTGCTAAAAGAGTACCGAAATGGTATGCTTGTTATTGAGGATATAAACACCTATATTTTATCTATGACACACATGGAGGAGATTGTAGGTGGTATCGTTAATTTAAGACACAGAGCAGTAGATGTATTAATTTCTTATCAGTCATTAAGACCAGTAGAACCGAGAGTTTGGCAAAATGCAAGGTGGATTCGTATGCACTATCAAGCAGATAATGTAAATGATATTAAAGGGAAGGTAAGTAATCCTACTTTAATGAAAATTTGCCAGTTAATTGTAAATAATAGATATTTTAATGGTGATAAAAGATTCTTTATATATATACATAGTTTCGCAAACAAAGTAGAAGGAAAATTTACGAAAAAAGAATTTTTGGATGCTTGTAGACAATACCTAAATGCTAATAAAAAATATTTGCGTGAATTTAAGGAGATGAATAATGTAAGTACAGAAGAAGCAATAGAAGGGCAATCATTATTATATTTTAATCAATATTACGGTAATACAAAATGATTAATTTGTTATTTAATATATTAATAATTTGGGCTGATTTGAATATATTAGCTTTGTTCTTAATTTCTTTGAGAAAGGATAAGCAAACTATATTGAAAGATGTTGCATTATTTTTAATCAAAAAGCACTATTTTTATCTTACATTAATTGACTTCATTATTGTTTTTATAATGATGCCACTTACAATACCATATTCAATAAGTTATCTTATAAAGAAAAAATAAATGAATGGCATAGTATTAAATAATTCTGTTTTAAATATTAATATTCATATTTATTTGGAAGAATACTCTAATCTTTGCCTGTTATTAGATTCTCTTTATTTACGATTGAAATTAATGAACAATGATAAAATCATTAAATCGGAATACGAAATTAATGAAAACAAAATAACAGAAATTAAGACTAAGATAGAAATAAATAAATTGACCGAAATAATAAAAGAGAAAAGAAATTTAATAAATGATTCATTTAATGTATATTTTAACGAATTAGAAGAACTAAAACATGAGCCAATCAGTTGATACAAATATTTGTGTAATAATTGAAAATAATTTATTCAAAATACAATATGTTTTGGAAACAATATTGTTGAATACTCCAGTAGGAATGAATTACCAATTGTATATTTATTCAAATGAATATTTGGATGATTCTGTTAATGAATACTTAAATAATTTAATTGACAAAATTAAAGAGAAAAAAATTAACGCTAATATTGTGTTTAAACAGTTTATAAAAAAATTAAATAATGCTGAAATTTATAATTCTTTTTTAAGAGAATCAGTTGATGGTTATTTCTGCATAATAAACACAAATACATTAGTACCAATCGACTATATATTAGATTTGAAGTATAATTATACAAACATTATGGATTCAGGTATAGCAATGATAAAATGCGATAATAATGGAAAAAAATTAAGACCATATTTATGTAAAGATGATTCGTTAAAGATGCTTTGGGATGCAGAATCAATGATTATAAATGATAAATCAATTATTTATTTTAACAATGAATTGGTTAAAAAAATCGGATATTTTGATGAAGGCTTAAATGATAATTTGATAATAGATGATTATCTTTATAGAAGTCTATCAACAACAAACCAAAATTATTACCTTCAAAATTTAACTGCTTATAAAGTATTAGGATTTAAGCATGATTCAAAAAAAGAATTGATAAGTCAAGAAAGTTTAAATGATTTTAAGAATAATCTAAACAATATGTTAAAAACAAATAATTTTTATAAAGATGGAAATTTTAAAAACAAGTGAAGTAAAATCTAAAACACTCCAAGAAGCTATTACGGATGGCACAGTAAGAGTAAACGAAAGCAATGTACCAATGGTTTTGCTTGAAATATTGGTTTATGGTATTGAGGAGGATAAGCCAAAGATAGATGCTATGAATAAGGAAATTCAGCATCAAATGTCATTAAAGAGAAATGGAAATAAAGCAAGAATTTTATGGTATATTGATAAAGGAGAAAAAACAGAAGAAGAAAAGAAGCAATGGTTATTTGAAAACGCATTTTCAAAATATACTATTTTTACACCAGTAGATTATAAAGTAAAAAAAGATTGGTATCAGAATGTTATAATAACCATAAAAAATCTTGAAAAGATTATTAAATCATCACAATTAGTTGGATTAAAATTAAATAAAAATGGCAAAAAAAAGATTATACATTAAAAACATTGATGCAGATAATATTGATGTTTGTAATCACTTACTAAAATTAGAAATAAAATTTTCATTAATTAAAGATACGTTTATATTAAAAAATTTTGAAGGTAAAGAAATGCAAATTGAAGAGATGATAAAAGAATTTGATAGTAATAGTAAAACTATTATTCTAAACATTAATTAAAATGCAAGAAGGAAAACCATACGAAGATAAATTCATACTAATGAATACTTGGGATGTTGGATTGCCTTTGGTATATAGAGATGAAAATGGAAACATTATTAAACATTGGAAAGATGGCAGAAAAGAAATATTAAAGCCGAAAGAAGAGGGAGAAGGATTATTCCTGAATGAAGATAACGAAGGTGCTTATGCAGACGATTTAATAGATTAAATTATTTTAAATGAAAGAAAAATTAATAGAAGAATTTTTAAAAGAACAAGGAATTAATCTTAATCATACTGCATTAATTATTTATAAAGAAGATTATTTAAGACAACCTGAATTAAAATACTTGCTTACAGAATTTTATAGTTTTATTATTGATTCACAAATCAACGATAAAAACAAATTACAAGACAATTGTAATTAAATATGAAACACCTATAAAGTTAAACCACAATCAATTATATTGTATTTGTAAAAACGTATCATTCATTTAATAAGCTAAGTTTAGTATTTCAATTAATTTTGTTGCTATTCATTAATAATTAAATAAATATTGATATGCTTAATAAAGAAAATGGAAAAAAATTCGTGATTACGCTTTTAGCTGTTATGGTTGGTTTAGCGGTTCACCAACTTTATGTTGCTCCAAAACTTACTAAGAAAGCCTAATAACTGGGCTTTTTTTTTGTTTCAAAGCAATATATCGTAAAAGGGGGTGATTTTGCCTCTGTTTAAATAATCAAACCAAGACTACATCTTTTATAGATGGTGTGTTATTGTTAGGAATAATTTAAAAAAATGGTGTCAAACCGTACATAATCAAAAATTTTAAATAAACTAATTGTTAAACTTTTAATCTAAACAAAATGAATTCAATTGAAAAAGAATTGCATGGTTACATCAATGGTACAGAAGAAATGTCAGGATACGAAGGAGATATGTCTTACTTCGATGACGAATCTATGGATTATTTTGATGGTGACGATGCTATGTCGTATGCAAGTGGTGGACGTGCTTCAATGCCCGTATCTGACCCTTATGTAATCTCTTATGAGAATACAACTCTTGGTGATTTAACTGCTGTTGTATTTGGATACAACGATAATTTTAACTCGGCTACTTTTGGTAACCCAGCAGGTATTACTATCGTCAACTTACAAGGTGGTACTTATTCTCGTTTGATTGCTCAGTCGAACAATAAGTTCTTCAAAATCGGTAAATGGCGTTTTCAGTCTGCAACTTCTTCTCAGTTGCAACAGACGTTACAAATCATCCACGTTGATGCTAACGGTAAGCAGTACATTACTCCGCTTAACCTTTCTATCATGCGTGATGCTTATCAGCAACAAGCAGACATCATTGATGTTACTCGTCCTGTTACTATTGACGGTAATACATCAATCGAATTTACACTTAAAGCGTCAGCTACAATCGTTATCTCTATGTTCCCTGTATCGGTTATTTCAGGTAAGGCTGAATTGAACGGTGGTACATTGATGAATCGTGCAAAAGCACCTCGTTTGAGTGGAAAGAATGTTGCTCCAGTAATTATCCAAACTACGCAAGACGTAAGAGGAATTACTAAAGGGTAATTTTTTTGGTTATAAATATGAAAAGGGTAAGGAAAAAACGCCTTACCCTTTTTCTTAAAATAATATATGAGCAAAAATACAAGTATAAAAAAAGATATAACTTTAATGACTTTGTTGGCTAATGAATCAACAAGTGATGCTCGTAAACTATTGAAAAAATATGGGAAACCTGACCCTAAAAGTTATTCTGAATTAGAAGTAAAGTTAGCAGAACTTTATTTTGAAGCACCTGATAAAGTACAATTAGAAAAAGAATTAGCTGAATTACATCCACATAAAAATTGGATAACAAAACTTTTACCTCCAAAGGTAGAAATTAAAGAAGAAATTAAGACTACAAATATTAAAAGTACGGAAGATAAATCATCTGTGGATGGTGAAAATCCAAATTATCCTTATCGTTGTAGATGTCGTTGTTGTTCACAAACGCCATACAATATGATGAATAATTTTGATGGTGATAATTCCAACACTACAAATAATTCTAATAATACAAAAGATTATATAGGATTAATTGGAGTAATTTCAGTTATTGGATTAACATTTTACTTTTTATCCAAAAACACAAAATAAATGAGAGCAACAATTATAGAAGATGCTACTACATTAATTCCTAATAAAGACCATAGGAATTTTACAGAAACAGGAGTTTTAATTCCTAAAGGAACAGAAGTTGAAGGCGAAATAAAAAATATTAGTGGTTTACGAAGAGGAAAACCATTTGTTTATAGATTATTTTTAACTAATAAAAAACAATTCATTTTTTTAAATAAAATTAAACCAAATATGGAAGCAACAGAAGTAACATTAGGTGCTGATTCACAAGTTAGCCCTACAAGAGTAAATTTCGTACCAAGTGATACATTTAGCAAATTGAAAATTGCTGGATTATTAGTTGGTGCTATCGGTGGATATATGTATGCCAAGAAAAAAGGTCATGCAAAAGGTAAAATGGCTATGTTTATTGGTGTTGGTGCATTAACTGGATATGGCGTAGCTTATTTAGTTGATAGAAACAGAAAAGCTACTTTTACAGAAAGTAAATAATTAATAAAATAATTATGAAAAATATATCACAAGAAGATAAATTTATCTTAATTGCTTACGGTGGAATAGCTATTGCATATTCTATTTTGTTTTTTTACAAATACAAACATTTATCTAAATAGTTATGGAAAACGCAAGAATAATAAAACTTGGAAATAATAGTTCAGTAACAGGTGTAGCTACTTTTGAAGAAGCATTTGGTGAATTTTCCGAAGCAAGAGGAAGAGGTCGACAACGTAGAGCCGATAGAAAAGCAGATAGAAGAGAAAAGAAAAGCGAAAAGAAAGCCGATAAAATTGAAAAGCGAAAAGAAAGAAGGGTTGCAAGAGTTTCTGCAAGAGATGAAGTAAAATCTACTCGTTCAGAATTAAGACAAGGAAGAAGAGCCGATAAAATTTCTGCAAGAGGTGAACGAAGAGGAATGCGTGGGGAATTGAAAGATGAGGCATTAGAACGTAGATATGGAAGAAAAGATTTTAGAGCAAGTAAAAAAGCAGAAAAAGAAGCTATGGGGCGTGAAGATGAACCTTTAGAAGATGAATTGCAAGAAGAAACTACAACGCAACAACAAGACCAGTATGAAAATGATGAACCAAGAGAATCAGAAAATGAAGGAATTGGTGAAGGAGAAGGTGAATATGAAACTGGTGGTGGCGGAAGTTATCAAGAAGAAGGTGGCGGAAGTTCTCAAGAGCAAGGCGGAGGTTATCAAGAAGAAGGAGATTATCAAGGTGAAGGTGAAGGAGAATATCAAAGTGAAGGTGGTGGAAGTTATCAAGAAGAAGGCGATTCATCTCAAGAAGAAGAATATGATGAAGAAGAAAGTGATGAAGAATATGCTTTTGATGGAGTAATGGGTGCTGAAGATAGATTTTCTGAATTAGCTGATGCAAGTGATATTAAAGTACCGACTAAAATTCAAGATAAAGCAACAAAAATTGAATGGAATAAAGAATTACTTAGCCGATTAAGAGTTGCAAAAGCAAAAGCATTTGGTGTAAATAATTATAATGATGCTGATTCTTTACAAGAACAGATTAATTCTACAACTGATAGAATTAATGATTTGGAATTAGAACTTTCACGATATATGAATTTTGAAGGAGAATTTTTAAATGCTGATGGTAAAAAACCAAGTGAAAATTTTAAAAAAGGTAGGTTTAAAAAAGTAATGAAAGCTAAGAAAAATGCTTATGGCAAAAGAATGGCTATTAAAAGTAACAGACCTATACAATCAAAGCAAAAAGCAACTTCTGTTCAAGCAAGATTAAACCCTGAATTTGGTAATCGAAGAATTGTTATACCAGCCTCAGAAAATTCTTCTAATTTTACTGGAATAAGAGGTTTAGATGATGCTAATGATTTTGATGCACCACCAGTAAGAGAAATTAAACTTGGTGTCGATGGTAGTAAAACAACAGAAATCAATTGGAAGGGTATTGCTATTGGTGTCGGTGTTGGGTTGGTAGGTATTTGGGCAATCAGAAAATATAAATTAATTTAAGATTATGATATTAGATGATTTTTATAGCAATTTTAATCATTCATTGGAAAATGGAGATTTAAAATCAGCCAACAAAAAGTTAATGTATGAACTTGGAAGAATTTTAGTTCAAAATAAAAATGAATTTGTTGATTTATTAAATGAATCAGAAATTCCTGCTACTTCGGATATGAATGATATTCGTTTAATTGATTTGTATGTCGATAATATTAATAAGAACAAAAAATTGATGCTTGGAACATCAATACTGGTTAATGTACATAATCAAAAATTTAGTGCTGATGGAGATGATTATTTGGATGATGAAAATATTAAAGATACATTTCGTTCTTTAAATTCTTATTATTCTGATGATTATTCTAATTCAGTTGGTGCTATTGCAGGAGCAGTTGGCGAAGTTGCTAAATTAGGTGGTAAAATATCTGAAGGTCAGCAAAAGAAAAAATATGGTGCTTTAGATTTAGCAACAAAAAAAGAAGATACAAAACAAGCATTGGTTCAATCTGTTTTAGCTGGACAACAAGCAGTAATGGAAGCTACAAGAAAAAGACAAGAACAAAAGGCAAAAACAACAAGAACTTTACTGGTTATAGGTGGAGCAATTGCTTTATTGGGTGTTTTAGGATTAGTTATTTACAAAATTAAAAAAGGAAAATAATATGAACTTAAAAAAAATATTAGGCATTGTTGCAATTATTGGTATTGGAGCAATTATTTATTCTCAATATAGAAAGTCCAAGAAAAAAAACCAAGAATTAAATAACAAAACTGCAATTGTGAATCGACCAAATATAGCAAAGGCTATGGAAAAAACGAAGACAGAATTAAGAGGAAAAACAAAAACTGCGTTAAAAGGAAAATTTGCAGATAAACGACAACAAAATCAATAACAAATGGCAATAAAAAGTTATATAGTTACTCAAGATTGTAATTCTCCTTATGTTTCATATACTGGACATCCTAAGAATCCTAATTCTATAAAGATGAAAAGGTTCAGAAAGGGTGAAATTGTAAATGGAGAATTAAAACACGCAAATAATCAACCTGCATTTGTGCTTGTAGAAGGTTCTTTAGTTTTACCTTTAGAATCAGTTAAAGAAATAGTATCGAAAGAAATTACAAGCAATGCAAATGGTGATGATTCTAAAGCAGAAACTACTAAAAAAAGCATTATTGAAAATCCACCAAAAATACAATATATTGATGGTGTTGTTATTGGTGCAATACTTGGGGCAGGAGCAATATATTTAGCTGAAAAGCAAGGATGGATTGCAATGCCTGAAAAGAAAAATAAGATTTATGGTGCAATAGCTGGTGCTTTATTATCCGTTTATCTTATTCACCGTTTTAAATTAAATAAACCACAAAAACAAATAGAAAAAAAACAAGAATAATTAACCCTTAAAAACTAAAAAAAATGACAATTACAACAAACTTTAACATGAAAACCAACGGAAGTTGGAGAAGCCAATTAGTAGGAAACAGAGTAACCCTTGATGTTAATACTACTCTTGGTGCTATTGCAATTGCTTTACCTGATATTGCTTCATTAGGTGATGCTTTATCTTCACTTGAAATCTGCATTCTTGATTCAGGAAATGCAGGTACAAATAACATTACAGTTACTCCTAATTTATTAGAAAGAATTGATGCTGGTGCTACTTATGTTATTTCAAATGATAATGAATCAGTAATCATTAGTGCTGTTGGCTCTGCTGATTGGATTGCTTTAGCTTAATCTTTTTATTATATAAACATTAAAAGGTAATTATTAAATTAATTAGTAGTTACCTTTTTTAAAAATTAAATTATTTATGAAAGTAATAACTAATGCTCCAATACTTACTAATGTAAGTAGTAATTATGATATGGCATCAGCCGATTTTTCCAATACAAATGGAACAACTGAACCAAGTCAATCCGAAAAGTTAGCCAAAGAAAAACAAGGATTAACATGGGATAAAATTACTGGTGGTTGGACAAAAGCACAAGAATCAGGAATGGTTGATACTTTATTAGGATTATTTGGAAAAGGAAGACAAACCCAAAATACTACTGGTACTTACAACCCATTAGTACAACCTACTGGTAATCTTACTACAGAAAAAGAAAAAGAAGATACAGGAATGAGTACAGGAATGAAAATAGGATTAGCTATTGGTGGTGTTGCAGTTATTGGTGCTATTATTTATTTCGCTACAAGAAAAAAATAATTAATGTACGGAAAAATATACGATAGTGAAAACAGAAGTTTTTGCCTTTACGTTACTATAAAATGTAAGGGTGAAAGGAAATTTCGTGTTTGGGCTGAAGAGTATGAAAAAAAGAATAGTAAATATTCCGATAGGGAAATAACAATTAATGGTAGTAGAACTATTCATATAAATTTTGTTATTTCTCCTAAACAAATATTTATAGGCATTGTAGATTGTAATAATCCAAAAGACAGTAATTTTGATGTTAGCTTATTGGAGAATACTTTACCTACCTATAATATTTGGATGGATGCTCAAACAAAAAGGTTTGTAAATATGGCTTTAAACTTTTCACAAGTTTGTGGCTATTCAGATGCTACTGATATTGGCAGGATTTACACTACTCCTGAAAAGGAATTTACAATCAAGTATTTCAACTACATATATGATTATCAAACTGGTAAACCATTAAATACACCAGCAAGAATAGGTCATTCAACAGGAAATATCGAAGTTTCTAAATTGAAATTTGATAGGTACACAATACCTATGCGAATGATGATTCTTTTACACGAATATTCTCATGTCTATAAAAATCCAAAAATAGGTTTAAAAATTTCTCACGAAATAGGAGCAGATATAAATGCTTTGTATATTTACTTAGGATTAGGATTTTCAAAGATTGATGCTATTTGTGTATTTGGTCAAGTATTTCTTAAAGCACAAACTAAAGGAAATATTGACAGGATGCGAAAAATTATGGATTATATTAATAAATTTGAAAACCAAGAATTTGCTGAACGCAATTAATAAATTTTATTAATGATAAACGAAAAAGAAAAATATGAAGAATTAGAAGAAAGGATGTTTGGCATTGATGCTATAGATGTTCCTTTTGATGATTCAACTAATGATTTTGACGAATCATTGGAAGATATTGATTTTTCTGAATTTAAGGGTAAAGAATTTAAAAAAGCATTTTCTTCAGCAAATAAAAAAATTGATAGAAAATCTCAAAGAAAAAAGAAAAAACCATTAAGCAAAGATTTTGCAGTAAATAAAAGAGCAACAATAACTGGTGGTGAAAAAAAACTATCTAAAGTAATTGTTCCTGATAATCAAAAAGTAATTGTAGAAGGTGTAAGTAAATTTATACTTAGTCAATCGCCAAAAGATATTGCAATAAAAAATATAGGTTATTACAAAGGTGAAAAATTAACTGAACTTATTTTAACTTTTAATAATAACTCACTTTTAGATTTTGATACTGAAATATTCAATCCTTCTGCACCACTTGATTATTTATATGCCACATCATTAAACTTAAATGATAAAATTGAAGTTGCTGGTGGTTTTGTAAGTTATTCAGATGTCTTATTTAATTTATTGGCTAATCCAACATTAATAGTAAATGCAAAATTCGTTTTTGCTGGTGCTTTATTAACGCAACAAAAATCACAACCTTTAATTGCTACAAATAAGCAAATCACAGGAGTTGCAAAAATAAGCCCTATTAATCTTGACTTGAAGGTAGATAATATGCAGGTAGCAAATGATATTGTTTATTTCAATGTAATGGATGCTTTGAATAGACCATTTATTCCTGATGGAATGGATGTTTTTAAGTATAAAGTATTAGCAGGAATGACAGTAACAATGGCTTTCTTTTATAAGCAAATATCATTGAAAAGAGTATTATTGGAAGAAGCAAGAAACAGTAAAATATTATTGTAAAAAATGGCATTACAAGAAACGAAATATCCAAATAATATCCGACAAGTATCGGGAACGCCTATCATTTTTAATAATGATGTTATTTTGGAATGCTTAACAAATATTGGTGTTGTTACAATTAATCTTTTAAGTATTCCTGATAATTTTTGGAACACTACTTATAAATTATATGTAGTAGATTATGATGGAAATTCAAGTGCAAACAATATTGTTATAAATGCTGGTTTTGGGCAAACAATAAATGGTGCTTCATCAATAACAATAAACCAAGATAGTGGTAGTGTAATTATAAGAATTGTAGATAATAAAACATATTTAGCTTCTTATAGTTATAACACTACACCTACTCCATTAGATACTGGTTGGCTTGATTTGAATGGATTTTTATGGGTAGATGCTTCTATTCGCCCTCAGTACAGAGTAATTGACAAACAATTAATATTTAGACGTTCATTAATTGTACCACTTTTTAAAGCAGGAGCAGTTATTCCTTACAGCGGTTCGGCTTCTTATGAAGGCGAAGTTGGTATTGCACCATATACTGGTGCAGGAGGAGGCGTAACTTTAAATTCAGCAGGATTAATAACTTTTAATCAAGGAAGCCCTGTATTACAAGATGCTTCACATTATCCTGATGCTAATTACACAACTAATTGGGTGATAGGTGGTCAAAGAAGAAATGCAGACCCACCTGTTAGTGCATCTTATTTAGCATATTATACAGGTGTATTTTTATTGCAGATAACAACTGGTGGTGTAATGAGAGCAATAACATTAAAAAATATAGAAGAAGGATTTAGTAATCAGCAAATAGGTCAATCGGCATTAAGATATTTGACAGCACAATCAATTCAAACGCAAAGAATTTCAGATTATAGAGATATTAAAGATTCTATAGGTGTTCAAAGTACAATTGTTGGTAGGGCAATAGGTGTTACATTATTCCCTGTAATCAATCAACTAAATACTCCTCCAGTAGCAATATTAGGTGATAGATATTTAATTGATACTGCTCCTACAGGTGCTTGGGTAGGTAATGCAAATAATATTGCTGAATGGGATGGTGCAACATGGGTATATACAATTCCAATAATAAGTAATCAAGTTTTTATAACTGCACTTAATAGAACAAAAGTATTTGATGGAATTTATTGGGATGACTATTATGGAAATGATGCAAATTATATTGGATTAAATTCTGATTTAGCAAGACATCTAATAACACATGACCCATCAGAAGAAGATGAAACAGGTGGCTATGTATTACCTTTAGACACATTAAAAGCATATTTAACTTAAAAAATTATGGCAATTAAAGAACAAACAGTAGGATTTTGGAAAGGATTACCGACACCAGTAAAAGGTATTATTGTACTTGGTGTATTGGTAGGTGGTTTTTTTCTTTATAGAAAAATTAAAAAATCATCAGGTGCTAATAAAGAAGAAAAAGAAGTTGGTGGTGAATTGCAAAAATTAATTGAATCGGGTATCAAGCCAACATTAAGCCCAACAGAAGCGACATCAATTGTCGAAGGTTTATATCATTCTATGAATGGCTATAATCCAGCTACAAGAGAAGATACACACATACCTAATTTTAAAAAATATTTTTATAGAATTAAAAATAAAGCAGATTTATTTTTAGTAACTCAAAAATGGGATGCTAAAGAAAATAGTTCTTTAAGAGATTGGATTGTAAAGGAATATGAAAGCCCTGAAGGTGGAGGAGGATTGACAACAGGTATTTATGCAACAATGGAATTACCAAGAGATGTTGCAAACAAACATTTAAAGTATCAAGGAATAGATTATAGATTTTAAAAAATATATTATGAGAAAAACAATAGCAGTAGCAACAATCGGAGGAGCAACATTAGTTGTTTTGAATTCAATTCAACAAATTGCAGGTTATAAGAAAAACACAGGAATGGCAACAACTATGGCTGTAATTACGCTTCTTGTTGGTATTTCTGCAATTAATTATTCTGTAAATAAAATTAAATACGAATAAAAATGGATATTAAAAAATTTGTAAAAGACAACAAAGTTCCTATTATAATAGGTGCTACTTTAATTATCATTACTATTTTTTATTTCAGAGGTAAAAAAGTTACACTTAGAAGTAAAAAAGGAAGTGGTGATTTAGAAGGAGAATCTTTAAAAGGAGGTCTTGTATTTGAAAAAGGAAAAGATTATACAGATATTTTAATTGAAACAGGAAAAAAGTTTGGTTACTTTTCAAATATCACATACTGGTTAAGAATGTATAAAGACAAGCGATTTAAAATAATGATAGTTAAGGATGGTAAAACTGAACAACCTTCAACTAATGGAAGAGGTAAATATGATATGGATGGCAAAAGATTATTTTTTGAAGATGGAAAAGTTTTAGAAGGCTCATCAGTTTTAGATGTTATCAAAAAATTGAAAGAAATGGAAGTAACTATTTTTGTAATATAAATTGTAAATAATAACCCCTAAATAAAAATCAAAATGAAAAACGAAAATGTAAAAAAAGCGATGAAATTCGCAACAATCGGTGGAGCAAGTGTACTTGTTGTTAGTTCGGCTATAAGCCTTACAAAAGTAACATCTTTAAAAGGTGCTATTATGCCATTAGTGTCTATTCTTGTTGGTGTATCCGCTTTTAACTATGCAATGAATAATGCACCAAAAGTTGAACCTAAAGCATAATTATTTATGACTGGTACAATAAAAAAAATTACGAATAACCCTGTCGGTTCAATCGGTGGGGCTATTCTTACTTATTGGATGTTTAAAAAATTCTCATCCATAAATAATAAATATTTATTAATTGGTTTAACTGTTGTTGGTGCTATTGCTGGTGCTTCTATTCAAAGTGATATGAAAGCTAAAAAAAGCGTACCTACTAAGGAAACCGTAGAATCATAACTTATGGCAAAAAACACTAAAAAAATTGCATTAATTGTAACATCATTAGTAATTATTGGTGGAGCAGTTGGTTTTTTACTTTGGAAAAAACGTAAAAAGAAAAAAGAAGAAGAAGAAATAAAAAAGGCTGAAGAACAAGCCTTGTTAGACAGTCAATCTAATAAACCAAGTGGTGGTGGATATTCTGCTTCTGCAAGTGGTAATCCATTTCCTGATAGTGCTTCATTGAAGAAATTTCAACAATGGGTAATTGATTTTGCGAAAGATTCTGCAATTCTTGGTACTGATGGAGCAGATGGTAAATGGGGAAGTAGTTCTGCTAATGCTTGGAGTAAATATGGAACTCAATATAAAGCAGTTCAAGGTTTATCGGGGAGTACAACCAATCAAACTTCATCTAATGTAATTGGTAAAAATGCTATTGCTAATAAAAATACATACGTTTATAGTACGCCAAGTTCAAAAAAAGATTTTTTGGGAATGAATCTTCTTTATGCCATAGGAACAGTAAGTTCAGGTAATAAATTAGGAAAGATTAAAGGTATAAGAGAAAACGAAGGAATGGTATGGTATGAATTAGAAATATCAATTGGATTATCTGATAAAAATGCACCAAGTATGCAAAATTCAAATTACATAGCAAATCCAAAAGTAGGTTGGGTAAATAGTGCAAATATAAATGTGCAGTAAATAATTTATGGCAGACATTAAATATATTATTCCTTTTACATACAAATGGGAAGGTGGATTATCAAGAGCAACTTCAGATAAAGCCTCTGCATTTCCATCTCCTTACACTTATCAGGGAAAGACAGGATGGCATACAAATAAAGGTGTTACTTATGAAGCCTTCAAGTCAAATGCTGATAGATTAGGATATAAAGATACATCTGAGAATTTTCTTAATATGCCTGAAGATATTTGGTTAAAAATAGCCAAACAACGCTATTGGGATAAAGTTTATACAGATGATATAAAAAGTCAAGCGGTTGCTAACATAATTTTTTCTTGGATGTGGGGAAGTTGGCTTGGTTGGACACCGAGAATG
>Ga0049081_10000149_pt1 | contig 26791 bp, 50 predicted proteins | sample GreLakmeER78MSRF_FD_66717 | JGI IMG/M metagenome (GOLD analysis project Ga0049081, IMG submission 66717) | Freshwater lentic microbial communities from great Laurentian Lakes, MI, USA - Great Lakes metaG ER78MSRF | ecosystem: Environmental > Aquatic > Freshwater > Lake | place: Great Lakes...
AAAAAAAAGAATAAAAAAGAATTTGACACTTGGGAGGATTATGAATAATGTGTGGGTCTATGAAATTTTGCTATACAGATGGGGGAAGAAGTTTATATTATTCTGGAGTAGTGGGAGATTGCGTTACACGATCATTTGCTACTGGATTGGGGAAATCCTATTTAGAATTATACGAGTTGGTGAATAAAATATCTCAAATAGAATATAGTAGTAATAAGAAGATCAAGGGAAAGTCTTCTGCTATTGGTGGGATATATCCTCATATCATTTCAAAGTTGGCAGAGTATTTTGAATTGAAATTTAAACTTAAGACAGGCATTGTAAAAAATCTTCGTCGAGGGAAGTATTTAGTCTTGACGGATGGACACATGACGTGTATGTTGAATGGAGTTAATTTTGATACTCATGATTGTTTGGATGAGATATATCTTGGGTATTATAGGATCAGTTAAACAAACCAACTAGAAAGAAAATAAAATGGAAGAAGAATACATTAAACTATTGTGCAGACAAGGAAGTTCTAATATAGAATTTACAATTCATCCCGATATTGGTATGGATGAGATAGTGGAGAATTTGGAATGTTTCCTTAAAGCGATTGGGTATCAATTTGACAATTTAGAATGGAATAAATAATATGTATAAGATACAAACGAAAGCGGCATTTGGGTGGGGGGACTTGAAATATAGTGAGGATGATGGAGTTTCATATAAAATAGATTGTTTTACGGATGAGAAGTCTGCTTTAAAGGAATTGTATGAACTTTTAAATGAGTTTGGGGAGGATTCTGGATCATATAGAATTGTTCCAGAGAGTGTGGCTGAAGATTTTGACTTATATTCTTGATATGAAACTAAAAGATATTGATATACCCGATGATGCAATCCTAGCAATTTTAGGATTTGCTTGCATATATTTTGGTGCTTGCTTATTGGGATTGACTATGGCAATAGTTAAAGGAATCGCATTATATTTCTTCGACTATCAAATCGTTATACTTGGAATAAATCTATGACAACCGAACAATCAAGAATGATAATTGCGGTGGAGCAAGCAAAGATGTTTCTTCTTAATTCTTGTCCTATACAAGAACTACCGACCGAATACATGCAAGATGTTGTGTTTTCTTATAGGAGTAAGCATATTAAATTGGAAGATGCCTTGAATCATTTCATTCGGGTGGAGCAAGATTTGGTGAATATGGTTCAATTTAATTGGTTTTTAAACGATATTATATCCAAGGAGGTTGTATGAAAGACACCACAGAGTTTGTTGTGTTAATTCTATTTGGATTTTTTGTAGGAGTTATCGTATCATTAGTAACCATGAGTTTATTTATAATAGACCCCATGAAACGAGAAGCGGTTGAGAATGGGTATGCACATTGGTTGGTGATAGATAACGGAACAGGAGAAACTAAATTCATTTGGAATAAATTATGAATAATTTATCAATGTTATTTACAGGTGTGGGACTGATACTATGTGCTATTGGTTTACTTTTGATTACACCTTTCATTATGATATGGAGTATCAATGGGTTATTCGCACTTCATATTGAATACACATGGATGAATTGGTTCTATGCTTTTATTATTGTAGTTTTTGTTAGGGGTGGGAGAGTTAGTTCCAAATGAAAACATATATGGTATATTGCACTCTGGATACAGAGGAACCTTTCATGGTGGAAGGAGAGACATTAGAGCAAGCAAAGGATGAGGCACTCAAGGAATTGGGATGGCATCTAATAGAATCCGAGGATGATGATGAATCGGAGGATGTGTTGTAATGTAACATGGTGTCGTATTAAAACGTGTTTTTACACCACAAGCGTTATATACACACTCACCCACACCCACAGATACACGCATTTATATTAAAAGACAAATAGAATAAGATAGAAAATTTGGTAGTAAACATAGGCAATCGACCCAAGATACTAAAAATATCTTGGGTCGTATTGTTTTTATTGTTGACATATTTTTAAATCAATGCTACTATTATTACCTAATGAAGAATAAGACACCAAAGACAGCAGAGCAATACGCAACCCTTCGTAATAAGGGGTTCTCAAATAAACAGATTGCAATCTATTGGAGGATGACACTTGCACAGATCGCAGGTATTCATTCGTGGGCATCCCGCAAGGGACTTGTTACCGCCTAGTTTATTGTATTTTGTTTCTTTTTTCATATTGATTGTAGATATGCAACCCTCACTCGAAAGAGTGGGGGTTGTTTTTTCTTCCATTTATATGTAACACAATACATTATAATGTATTATGATACATTATAATATACTATAATGTATTGTAATATATTGTAATTCAACTATAATGTATTGTAATGTATTGTGTTACATGGGATATCCCAATAGATATTACAATACATTACAATGTAACACAATACCTTGGAATGTAACACAATACCTTGGAATGTAACACAATAGATATGGAATGTAACACAAGGTATTACAATACATTACCCAGGGATGTAACACAAGATAGCACAAGATATTACAATACATTATAATACCCATCGGAAATGTAACACAAAAAAACACAGAAAATAGTTATTGCAATCTGAATTGAGTTGTTTAGATTGGATTCATCAGCAGTTCCTATGTTCTGACTGATACGCAGTAAAAACTAAAGAGATGCCTACTCTATAAAACTGGCACTATAACTACTATGGCTCACATGATTGACTCAATTATCGACCGCGTTTATTCCAACCAAGGAACCGAGTGGCATACTCTCGCCATCCCAACCGAGGTTATCGGTGAAGAGGTATTCGATGCTCTCTCCCATGACATTATCGAATCCCCTGTAAACTGCCAAGTCGAAGGCAACACGATTGAACTCCCGAACCACAAGATTCTTGTGGCGGATATGCGTAAGTCCCGCCCCGAACTGGATATCAGTCAGCAGTTTGTTCCTCTCCATGTTCCCAAATCGGGTTACAAGGTCATCAATAACCGAGATGTTATTGAGTGTATGAAGGCATCCTTCGCTGATCTTGACGTAAAGATCACAACAGCAGGAACTTTGGAAGGCGCAAAGAAGTTCTTCGTTAGTGTAGACATTGGCGAAAGTGATCTGGTCATCAACAAAGACCGATTCAAGGCTTATGTCAACTTCATCACGGGTCACGATGGCACTCTCGCCATGACTGCTTACGATAGCGTAGTGCGTATCGTTTGCATGAACACTCTCATTGCTTCCAGAGAAGCGGCGGGAGCGGCGGGATTCTCTGTCTACCATACCAAGAATGCGGACTTGGCTATGAAGAACCTACCAGAGTTGTTTAACGCAATCCTCAAGGGACGTGCAAACCTCAAGGAAGTGATGGAGTATCTGGAGTCATCCAAGTGCGAGCATAACGATGCCTTGGCAATGGCGGCGGGGTATTTCTGCCTCGAAACCGACAATGCCGAGTTATCCACTCGCGCCATGAATGCCGCCGAGGGTATCGCTACCCTGTTCAGCAGGGGTATCGGTAACAAGGGCGAAACCTTGTATGACTTGGCGAACGGAGCGACCGAGTATTGGACTTCTGGTGATGGAACTGGCAAAGGCAAGACCTCCCCATCTGACCGCGCCTACCGCTCCATGCTTGGGTCAGCGGCAACGCACAAGGAGGCGTTTGTTGCGATGCTGGCGAACGACACTCGCCGAAGCGAAGCCCTCTCGCTAGGCAAGCAAGCCCTCGCCCTCGCAAAGTAAAGGGAAGTATCACAAGACCCTCACTCGAAAGAGTGAGGGTTTTTTGTTGCATATTACTCTGTATTGTATTGTGTTACATCGGCGCCGTGGGTGAACATCCCATACCCATTAGAATAGTCCATGCTATGTTTCCCATATGAAAACAAGAATAACACTACACCTGTGCTGTATGATAAGAAGACCAAGACAATGGAAGTTCTATGCCAAGGGTATATTGAGGGAACTGCTTGGTATGTAAGCAATGTTTTTATAATGCATTGTGTTACATTTCAACAGGGTGTCGCATTGCAACAAGAATCCACACACGCTTATACACGTCCGCATTTGTGTTACATGAAAATATATATTGCAATCTATTCGGAATAGAATATTCTTTAGTCCTTATGACAAAACTATTCAAACAGATAGAAGATCTCGCTGGTAAAAACTGCACTCATGGATCTCCAGGGTATCCAGTAGCGGAAACGATAGCAGACATCGTTCCCTACAATGGTAAATCTCTCAATGGGATTATCAATGTTCCTCTATGGGAGATTCAATTCAAGAGCGGATGCTTCACCATCCTTAAAGAGCAGTCTCTACTTAATCTTCGGAATACGGGTTCTTGCACTTATCGCAGAGCGGCTGGTTTCGATGCGTATGAAGAGATTCATATGATATAACAAATGACAATGGGGGACGCAAGTCCCCCATTACTTTGCAATGTATTGTGTTACATTCCAATGTATTGTAATATACTACAATGTATTGTAATATACTACAATGTATTGTGTTACATGACAATACATTACAAGGTATTATAATACATTACAATACAATTCCTAATGTAACACGCTATATTGTGTTACATCGGCGCCGCCAATAGGAATTACAATACATTGTAATACATCACAATGTAACACAAGACATTACAATACCCACACCCATGTAACACAAAAGAACCCAAAAATAATTATGGACATATGGAAAGACCTATGGCATATTAAGTGGAGTCTCAAATGAGGCTACGGAACAAAGTCAGCCGATAAAATGACAAGAGGCGGAAATCCTCAAATTAAAATGCAAATCGCAGACATAACAAACATCCTATCCACCCGCAAAGGCGCAAACCTCTCGGCAATCATTGGCAAGGAACTCAAAACCCGCAAAGGCATAACCGATTGCGTGGAAAAACTCACCTCCATTGTTATCCGTGGCGGTATCGACTATGACAACCAAGCAATAGTCAAAGAGGGACGCGAAGACGGCTCTCTCCCAGAAGAGAACGCAGGACTCCCTTGGGGTCAATGGGTGAACTTCCCATACCACATTGAACACAAAGGGACTGATTATGTCCGCTTCTATTCGGCAAGCGGTTTGCCATTCACCCCTAAAACGGAATACTTCCTCAATGGCGAGATGGTTGACAAGGCAACTATCCAACCATTGTGCCTCGCAAGTGAGTTTCCGAACAGGCAGGATGCGCCTCTGGCAATGACCATCAAAGCGGAGAATGTCAAGGCGATCCTCATCTAACACTTCCCTCCAACGAGATGGGGATTCCCCAGCCCCATCTCAACCCTTTTAATCCAAATGAAAACAATCATAAGAATACTCACTATCCTCTTTCCATTCCGCGATCTCCATGATCGACCCTCGGTCTTCATGCAGGAGACATGGCTGGAAAAGCATACTCGCCCAATCCAAGTCAAAGACTACTTGTGGCACTCTAAAATTTAAGTGGTAGACATAGGAGCAAGGGGAGATGAAAGTCTCCCCTTGCTTCGTATTGTATTGTGTTACATCACAATACATTGTGTTACATTACAATTCTCATAAAGTAACACATGGGCTTGTGTTACATAGCTATCGCAATATGCGATATCAAACATAATGTAACACAAAAGAACACAAAAATAATTCTGGACAATTAATCTGATTATATTATTCTATATTCCTTATGAAAACACCACATAAAGAACCAATCGAATTCTGTTACCACATCAAAAATCGCTGGCCGCACCACATCAAAAACAAAAGGAAATTAGAATCATTCCAAAAGATGGTCTTCGAGGCAATTGATTGGGAAATTGAAAAATTGGAAGAACCAGACTTTGAATGGTCACTCTTCACATACGAAAATTCAGCATTGCACCAATTCAAACCAAAAGAACAAGCACTATTGCTAAAACGATTGAAAAAGGCACTCGTAGAAAATGATCATTCTTTCAATGACGAAGACTTAATTCTTGAAGATGCACTCCATTGTGTTGTCGTTGGATTCTATGAATATATTTCCGATTGTAGAGATGGTTTCAAAAAGGATTGGAATATGTTGAAACGGCTTGCGGGTTCCGAGGATGAAGAAGATATTAGATCATATTTCAAAGATGAAATCTGGTGGGATATGGATTTTACATTCTGGTCAATAAAACCATCACATATCAAAAACTATAAAAAAATCCTCAAGCAATATATCTAATATGAATCCAATCGAAAAACTTTTCTTCGCAATAAATAACAAACTCACCGAATCGGTAAAATATGAAAACCACCAAATACACTTAACCGCTACTTGGATGCCCAGCTATGATCTTTATCATATCGTAGTAGATGGAATGGTCATTCATTCCGCACAAAGAAGTAGCATAAGGAAAATCATAAAAGAATGGATGGAAGGAAATAGAAAATTGAAAGATTGTGGAGATGGATTTTTTCTTCTAATCAAATGCAAAAGAAAAACTTGAAATTCGGGGAGGCGAAAGCCTCCCCTTTTCTTTTCCAGAATCTTAATGTAACACAATACATTATGGACTATTGTGTTACATCTCGATCTACAATGTAGCGCGTTGAAACCTCATACAATGTAACACAAAAGAACACAAAAATAATCCTTGCAAGAAAATCCATTTGGATTATTGTGAAGACTCAATCCTATGTTTACACCATCACCAAAAATCAAAATCGAAGTAGCAGAAGTTTATCAAGATCGGGTGCCAGTCGATGAAGATATCGAGTTCGCCGATATGTGCAACCCACGCGGTTTCATTTACGGAACATTGTGGTTCGTTCGCGCTACGGCGGCAAACGGAGAACGATTCCTTCACGATCATCGTTTCGACGATATGGAAGAGGCACAAGACCTTTGTCATCGAGTTAACGGACGCAAAGAGATCAACGAGGTTCATTGGACTCGCACATATCCCGAATACGGATCAGCCGCTTGGGGAGTCGAAGATGCTCATCGTCAAGTTGATCTCGCTTGCGCTCTACATCGCGGAGATATGGAAGCAGTTGATCGACTCGCTTGAGATTCGGGGGGAGGCGAAAGCCTCCCCTTTTCTTTTCCAGAATCTTAATGTAACACAATACATTAAGGACTATTGTGTTACATGGCCTATCCCAATATCTATTCACAATACAATGTAACACAATGTATTACAATACATTACAATACATTCTATCTATTCACCAGGTAACACAATGTATTACAATACATTACAATACCGTACTCATGTAACACAAAAGAATACAAAAATAATTCTTGTGCCTTAAAATATCTGTGGCATTCTATAAGCCTTATGTTCACAAAAACCAAACAAGCCGAGGCAATCTGCCATACACTATCCTCACCTTCCAAGATGCCATGTCATGGATATTCAACACCCGCCAGTCGATGCATCACAGGTAGCAAGCTACGCAAGGTAGCCAATTCAATCTGTTCTGTTTGCTATGCCATGAAGGGTCGATATGTTTTCCCGAATGTTTTAGATGCAATGGAAAAGAGATTCAAATCTCTTTTTAATTCCTCATGGGTCGATGCCATTACTTTTCTGATCAGCAAAAAGGAAAAGAGCGGATATTTTCGCTGGCATGACAGCGGCGATGTCCAAGGCGTTTGGCATCTCGAAAAGATTGTCGAAGTGGCAAACAGATTGCCAGCGATAAAATTCTGGCTTCCAACACGCGAGATTTCCATAATCTCCGATTGGATTGCAAATGGGAATGAGATTCCCAAGAATCTCACAATCCGCTTGTCCACATTCATGCTTGATGGTCAACCTCCGCTTGCGGCCGCTAAAAGATTGGGACTATGCGTGAGCGGTGCATCCGCCACAGATTTTAATTGTCCTGCCTATTCACAAGATGGCAAATGCGGCGATTGTCGCAATTGCTGGAATAAAGATGTCTTCCAAGTAAATTATAAGAAGCACTAATATGTTTGCCAATATATCAAAGGTAGAGGGACTATACAAAGTCAGAATCTGTACGCAAGCCGAGATCCTATTTGTCAAATACTTTGGATGTATATCGGCGGCGAAAGAGTATGCGGCGAAATACTCTCAGCGAGTATCACTATCATTTTAGGTGAAACATAAGGGAGGGGTTGACATTCGAGAGAGTGTCAACCCTTTTCTTTGTAATATATTGTGTTACATCACAATGTGTGTTAATATAATACATTGTGTTACATTTCAACAGGGTGTCGCATTACCGCATGTTCCCACACAGGTAACACATACGCATGTGTTACATGCAATTCGCACACGCGCATATGTTTACATGTAACACAAAAGAATACAAAAATAATTCTTGCTAATTATTCTGAATGGAATATTCTGTAATCCTTATGACACACCTATCACAATTCATGAACGCGGCACTCAACCTCAAACTATCGCACACGCATACGATGGCGATTATGCAAGACATCACCGACACAATGAACGGAGACGGCTTGTATGAGGGTGCTTCGACCGAGGTAATCCTTGAGGCATTCTACAACCAAGAATGCTCTGATGCCTATGGGGTTACTTGGACAGACCATATCACAAACCTCTTCGAGTCTCTGGAGCTATACACTCCCGAACCGCAAGACTATGTTTCGGTGCGTCTGGTTTGTCGGAACACCCAATTAGCATAACCAACCAGAAGGGGAGGCGAAAGCCTCCCCTTACTTTGTATTGTCTTGTGTTACATTACATTGTGTTACATAGTATTGTGTGTTAAAATAGTGTATTGTGTTACATTGCGACAGCGTGTCGCATTGCGGCGCGTTCCCACGCACAACATGTAACACAATACAACACACACATACACATACACATTCATGTAACACAAATGTATACATAAATAATTCTGGACATTCAATCGGCATGGGTTATTCTGACTGCCTTATGAATCGTACACCTTACTTCCTCTGTGATGGAAACCACAACATCGAAGCCACCGAGATAATCGGCGAGGCGAAAACCTTGGTTCGCAAGGCTAGTCAATTGACTGGCAAGCTAACCGAGATAATTATCGGTATCGATATCCAGACCTTCTTTCAGGCATTCGATGCTTGGGATGCTGGTGAGTTACTCCAAGACGCATTCCCCACCCTGTCCGCTGATGAGCGAGAGTTCATCAAGACTGGCATCACTCCCCAAGAATGGGATGCCATGTTCGGAGAGGACTAACCCAAGACTGGGGAGGCGAAAGCCTCCCCTTTTCTTTTGTGTGTATTGTGTTACATTCCAATGTATTGTGTTACATCACCCACCAGTCCGCCTACGGCTTCGCCGTCCATGTAACACAATACATCACAATTCATTTTAGGCGTATGTAACACAATGCCATCGAATCTTGGCATGGATTGTGCTGGTGAAATGTTGGCATGGATTGTGCTGGTGAAATGTTGGCATGGATTGTGCTGGTGAAATGTTGGCATGGATTGTGCTTCATGCTGTTCGATTGTCTGACAACATTTTTTTAATTTTTGAAAAATAAATCTTGCTATGTGAGGTAATGTGACCTATTGTCACTCCATCACCAGCAATCATGCGGGTGAGCGGGGAACGACTCACCCGAACCGAACGGGTCACCGATAGAAAATAAAAATACTATGATCGCTACACCTAACATCCTCGCCGCCGCCGCTTCAACTCCCGCCCCTGTTGGCAAGTCATCCGTTCTGAACATCCGAATCGACGATCAGACCAAAGCTCTGATCGCTGGCGAGGCTATCCGCGACGGACGTAGCATGAGCCAAATCACGCTCCGCGCTATTCAGCTTGGCCTCGCCCAAATGCTCGCCCCCACGCCAGCACCTGCGGTTGAAGTGGTAGAAGCTCCCAAGGCCGCCAAGCCAGCCAAGCCAGCCAAGCCAGCCAAGCCAGCCAGCAAGCCCACCAAGGGCAAGGGCAAGGGCAAGTAGCCCAAGCCAGCCGAAAAGCCCTACGCGCAAGCGTAGGGCTTTTTCATGCCGAGAAACCGCTAGGCAAACCTTGCCGAGCAAGTCTTACCCATAGGCAGAATATACTCGGCAGATATTACCCACCGAGGTTGGCACGGCACTTGCTAGTAGGCAAAGATTGCCTATCTTGCCCCTATTAGACGGGCAAGAATTGCCTACCCCCGCTAGGAAAATATTGCCTATAGGCAAATTTTGCCGACCACCCCCTAGTAGGGCGGTGCGCCCCCGTACCCCATATAGGTTTGGGTACTACAATGGTATTAAAATATACTACAATGGTACTACAATAGTATTAAAATATATTACAATAGTATTAAAATATATTAAAATATACTACAATGGTATTACAATACTCCACAATAAAAGCACAACATATTACAATACTATTATGATAAAAGAGTGCTCATATAAAACAATTACAAAAATTTCGAGTTACTCAAAGTTGTTGTAATAAAACGCCAAATCATTAAAACAAAAAGTATTACAATATCTTTGCTCCCTTGGACATATTTTCCTTAGCCCATAGGGGTTGTAGGTTGGTATAGTGAAAGCACTTCTTCTGTTGTTCATGGTCGGTTAAATCAAACGATGCACATGGAATTATATGGTCTATGTGCCATCCATTGTTCCCATGATTTTCCCAATTCATTCCATCTTTGAATTGTTTTTCTAGGTGTTCTCTTGCATATTCTACTGTACAGCCAAGGATATCTATTGAATGTTGATTTCTATATAAAAGTTTAATTGCATTTCGAATTCTAGATCTTATATTAGCTGCTAATTTAAAATTTATTTCATATGTCTTATCATTTTCAAATTTCTTTTTAAGGAATTTTGAATTGGATTCCATAATTTTTTTTGGATTTTCTTTATAATATCTTCTATTAGATGCTCTTCGTTTTTCTCTATTTTTTTCAGCCCATTCTTGGGATTTTTTTAATGATTTATCTTTATTTTCTTTATACCATTTTTTTTGTTTTTTTAATACTTTATCTTTATTTTTTTTATACCACTCTTTATTATAGTCTTTATTTTCATATCTCCATCTTTTTCCAATTTCTAGACAATGTTCTCTATTATTTAAATACCATTTTTGGGATTTTTTTATTTCTTTATCTTTATTTTTTTCATAGAAAGATTTTTGGTTACATTTTTTTGAACAATATTTTTGTATATAATTTTTATTCTTCTCAAAATCATTACCGCAAATAAGACAAATTAATTTAGTCTTTTCCAACTTCTCAAAAAAATTTAGTTGTTCCATATTACAATAAATAAGGGGTATATGCCCCTATGACATATACCCCCTATAGTATTTTTTCTTTCTTTAGTTACCGGTAAAGAGATATACTAATCGTTGGAAGAAGTTCTTCTCTGCTTTTGGGGTAGTATCTACAATCTTTTTAGATTTGATTTTATTTTTGATTGGGGTACGTTTTACAGCTTTGATTACTTCTGGTGTTGTGTTTTTTACGAATTTCCTTGGGGTGGCTTGTTCGAATTGTGAGAATTCGTATTTTTCTCCTTGTGTGTAGGTTTGGCCCACGTTTAATTTTTTGAAGAAGAATTTGTTCTTATATCCGTTTTTGATTTTATTCTTACCTTTAATTTTTCCGTATAGGTGATCATATACTCCTGATGTATGTCCGAACATTTTAGTAATTTGATCCTGGTGTGTGAATACGTCTAGTAGGATTTGTTTTTTATTAAACATACCGATTCGAGTATTTAGTTTATTATTGATGGTATAGGTTTTGATATTATTCATTGTGGGTATTACTGCGTCTGTATTATTTTGAATATTATTTAGGATTCTATTATTGAGTCCCAATGTGGATTTGATATTGGGTATATATGGTGTGGGGTCTATCTTGCGCGGCACGGATGAAAGATTTTTAATTCTGATAAAGATATTGTTATCATGGCGTTTGAGTTTATGATTAATACATTTTGAAACTGATTGGGGACTGTATCCACATTTTGCGGTTTCTTCGAGGGATGTATATGTTCTGATGATATTTCCATTAATATCATATTGCGCGATGGGGATGGTGGGTTTCGTCTTCTTTTTACTTGGACTCAGGAATTGTAAATTTTTATTATTTACGGATACTTCGTTTAGTGTCATTTGTTTTAGTTTTTCTTCGATGTCATTCATATGAGTAATAATCGTAATATGGGATTTTGAAAATGTCAATGGTTTTTGTAAGTATTTTTTAAACATGAGAAACAAAGATCAAATAGTACTGGAAAGTTTATATAGCAAAAACATATTAAAAGAAAATGATCATTATGTGAACTTAAACGGAGATGTTGTTAAAAGACAACCAGAGCATAAAATGACATTAGGGGGAAAGGCTAATCTAAAAGGAGATGTTGTTCGTGATGAATATAACAACAGCGAAGATAAAAGAAATGTACCTCCTGTTAATTGGGATAAAGGTTTTGAATTCCCTATGAAGATTGGTTCCGGAGGGAAAGAGATTCCATTTAAAAAGAATGGTAAATGGTATTTGTATGTTTGGGATTCCAAGAACAACAAACATTTCTACTATTGCTATGATGATGATGTGTACTATCCGGATACTGAATTTGATACTTTATAATATCAAATTCTTCACAAACTTGATTCTCTTTCATATTCTTTATCTAATTCGCCGCCGCTGTGATACTTCTGGTAAAGAGATACAAAGCGGTTGTACTGATTCACCCATCGATCCCCATACTCATCAGTCATGGCCATTCTGTCTCTCTTTAGTACACACATGGCCATTGCATGATAGGTTGCATCTAGTCTCGAAAGGACTTCTGATCTAAAGTCTCTTTGCAAAGTATCGTCTTTGTCAAACATCTCCCAGATCTCTTCGTTAGTATATCTTGCTTCTTCTTTCATTGTGTATTACATATTACAGTATACACAAAGAAAAGTCAACTATTCAACATTCACCAGTCTCGATTTGTAATCTACTAAATTTGTAGTATACTCGGATGCTTCTTTATATGAATTAAAGACACCAAGCATGTACCATTCCGATACTTTACCATCTAAAAAATCCTGTGTACTTTTGGCGAATCTTGTATCTGCGGTTTCTACATGAAATTTTCCCTGAACCTCATTCCATTCCAAAGTCCATAATCCATTCCAGTTTTTTTCGTATACGTTCATATAATATAATTTAACATATATTTTATTATTGTCAAATGTAAATATATTAACATGAGATGCAAAGACCAAATATTACTCGAAAATTTATATCTAGAAGGATTATATTCTTCTGATAATGATGATGAAATCGAAGAACCGGAAATGGACCCACTATATATACAGGGTGAATATTGGTTCGATGAAAGTGGAACTCCGATGTATGCAGATGGTGATTTGGGAGATATGAACCATGAGTCATATGTACAAGATCGTTGTGCGGGAGAAGTTTTAGGATACTTTAATATATATTCTGATGATCAACCACCCGCAAATTTGGATAATCATATAGATGAAATCGTTCAGATTTTAATAAAACATCTTGGTATTGTAGATGACGAAAAAAGAGAAGAGATCGAAGATGATCCTTATGATGCTCTTATAGATTATCTTAAAACACAAACCACAATGAAAGGTCCGATTGATGAGATGGTTCATATTGCTCGTGGTGGGGCGGAGGACGGTCGAGAATTTGCAATAAAAGAATGGGGTTGGTCAAGAGTACATCAAAACCATATAGAAGTGAAAGAACTTACACCGAAACAATTAAAAATTGTTGCAAGTGGTATTAACAGTGCTTTGGGTGAAGAGGGTGTTTATACAGACGAAGACTGGTTAAGAGCATCCCAAAGCGAATATAATATATCCACATATACTGGAAAAAGATATGAAATAAAATTAGAAGATATGGAAAAGGGAAATGTACAGGGATTGGAAAGAGCTGATATAGAACAACCAATAACTGCTGCCACACAACAAGTTCGTCAGATGGATGTGGAACAAACACCATCGTTTTATAAGGGTCAATTGGGGGATTCTTATATTCCATCTTTCTCGCAATATTTTACAGAGTCTAAAAAATCTAAAAGTAAAAAAAGAAAAAGGAAAAGGTTTGCTGGTATAAAAAAACCAAGTGATAACTTTACTGGTAATAGGATAGGCGGATATTGGGGTGGTGGTTTTGGATATGGATTTGGTGGAGAAGGTGGAGATGGGGGTGAGGGAGAAGGTGGTGGTGGAGGAGCAGAATAAATAATATAATGAAAAACAAAGACCAAATATTATTGGAAAATTTATATAATGAAGTTCTTTTAGAAAAAAAAGAAACTCTTTCGATTGATGAATTTATCGATAAGCGTTCTGCTGGTGCAAAAAAGATTCAGCATCAAGCAGAAACAAAAGGTGGACCCGCATTATTAACATCTGTACATTTTAAGGCAAAGGAAAAACCATACGAATATTGTTCAAATAATTTTAATAGTCTTGAAAATATTACAAAGAAGGCAGATGAAGTATTTGATAAGTTAAAGAATTGGAAAGAAATGTCACAAAGAGATTTCCAGCACTATATGGGTGTGTTGGAAGCATATGGTGAAATTGTTATAAAAATAAAGAAACCAAATAGCTTAGTTGATTAAAAAATACAAAATAATAAGTAAATATAATATATGATTTTAAGAGCATTAATAGAAAATGTTTTATCCGAAGCATGTTGGAAAAATTACAAACAAGAGGGAATGAAGAAAAAAGGAAAAAGAATGGTTCCAAATTGTGTACCGAAAAAGAAGAAGAAAAAGAAATGAGAAACAAAGACCAACTATTATTAGAGAATTTATATTCTGGTATTTTCAGAAAAGGAAGATGCTTACAATGTGGGACGATGTTAACATCCGAAGAAATTTCGGAAAGTAAAAAAGAAAAAAACATAGAGCTAATGTGTGAAGGCAAAAGCGATTGTAATGGTGTCGTTTTATATCATGGGGTTAGTAATGGTGAAAATGTTGTTTGTATAGCAACCGGAATATCAGAACCTAGTTCTAATGAAAAAACTGGACCTATGGTTCAAATATGGATTATAAATTCTGATGTTTCTCCTATAGAAGCAATTAAGAGTGGACAAGATGTTGGTGTTTGTTTTAATTGTATTCATAGGGGAGGAACCTGTTATGTTAATGCGGCACAAGGACCTAACTCCATTTATAATTCTTATAAAAATGGAAACTATCCAAATATATGTAAAGAAGGAACTGATTTTACGACTGGTAATGTTGCTGATATATATTTAAAGAATGGATATTGGAATCTCTTTCAGGGGTCACATGTAAGATTTGGTGCTTATGGAGATCCGGTAGTTATACCATTACCTATTATTGAAAAAATAACAAGTATATGTAAAGGATGGACAGGGTATACCCATCAATGGAAAGATACAAAATATTCTGCTTATAGTAAATATTTAATGGCATCTGTTGATATGCCACACCAATACGAACAAGCAAAAACATTAGGTTGGAGAAGTTTTAGAGTAACTTATGATTGGCTGGTAAAAGCACCCACCGAACAGGCATGTTTAAATTCTAGAGATGGCACACAATGTATTGATTGTTTACAATGTTGCGGAACCAGCAAAAATGATAAAGACATTTATATTAAAGTTCATGGTCTTAAACATAAAGTTTCTAAATTTATTGAAAAATTTGGAAAGGGAGATTTCGCCGAACCATTAACTAATGAGGAAAGAGTAGAGATAGAAAATATAGAAAAACGAGAATCTGAAGATAAAAATAAAAAAGAAGTTAAAAAATTAAGTCCCTTGGAAAAAGTCATGAAACGAAAGGGAATAACAAATGGTTAACTATATATTAATATGAATTTTAAAGAATATTTCAATCTAATACAAGAAGCAAGAGAAGTTCAGTTTGGGGGATATGGTGATTACCAAGGAAAAGCAAAGGTATATGTAAACCTTCATGCGTCGATCCCAAAGGAGAGAAAACTTGTTTATTCTATACAAGGAAATATACCAGACCCAAAGTATCCAGAAACCAATAAAACTAAAGAAAAGGTTATTGGTTATGATAATAAATTAGTTTTAAACGACGTTCAGTTTAAAATTAACGAAGGGGGATGGAAGAAAGTACAAGAGCGGGGGGGTAAGAAAAATGTACACTCAACGGTTATAGGAACAATTTCCAAAGAAAAACCAACTAGATATAATACAGTAATAACATATGATCCTCGGAAGTATAGGTATTTCGTAAGGTTCGGCGAACAAGGAAATCCAATACCGATAAAGTCTGCTGCCAAGGTTGCCTTTAATCCTGATGGATTAACGGCTGATGGTGTGGTGGATTTGACCCCAGAGGAAGTTAGAAACGAAGGACCTCTTTTAACTCAAGAGGAACTTTACTATATGCAACGTAGGAAAGAAGAGTTAATAAGAGATAATAAATTAAAGCGATCAAACCGATTAAAACCGAAAAAGAAATAACTAATATTCAACACATCATTATGATTTAATAAATCATAAGTATTAGTATATGGCAAGTAAAAGGGATTGGAATAAAAGGATAAGACCTAAAGATATAGAGAAAAAAATTAAAATGAATAAAACATTTTTAATTCAAAACTTTTCTATAGAAGAGGTTATGGATGAAAGTGGTGAGGTGTTAGATGATACGGTTATCAAGGTTTCTCTTGATGGGATATTATTTTATTTTTCAATACCAAACGCATTAAAATTGAATAAATTATTAACCGATATTTTAGCCGTAAAATAATAAATTATATATTTTTTATTATTCTTTTAATAATGATTAATTGTGTTTTTAAAAGTGTTTTAAATTCAAAATGAGTTGATGGAAATTCTATATAACAATATGGAATTCCATTTTTAAACAGATTCAACTCTAGTTTTTTGTTTTTATTTATTTGTCTTTTTCCGATAAATGGAATATCACCAATATTTATTAATAAATCTTTTATCTTTTCGAATATTGATTTTGAAGCATTTATATAAATACCTCTTGTTTTTTTATCTTCATTAATATCAATAACTATTTTGGGGTTACTCTTGAGTATTTTATCTATATCAAAATCTTTATCATAAATTTTAATACCATGCTCACCCTTAAAAAATTCTTTTATTTTTTGAGAATTCTTTTCGTCGGAATCGTTTAATATTAAAACTATTGGTCTTTTTATAGTTATAAAATTTTCAAATGTTAGCACGAAAATACTTATAAAAAATATAGAGAAAATCATAATTTATGGTATAAATATTTTTAGCTCTGGTGCTCAAAAGGACTAGACTAAACATATAACTCGCTTTAACAAGGAGAAACATATGACAAACATAACAACATACACACCCGGACATTATTCGTCCACAGAGAGGGTATTCAGCCAATTACCCGCTCTGTTCAATGATGATTGGCTAAACGCAGTAGTAACCGATTGGGAGAAAGCATTTGAGGTTAAAAATGCAGTATACCCATACAACATCAAGGCACTTAAAAACGCCGAAGGAGGAGCAGAACAATACATAGTAGAAGTTGCTCTTGCTGGTGTCGGTAAAAACAATATCGATGTTAAAGTCCGAAAGGGACATTTGAATATTGATATTGTTAAAGAAGATAAAGAAGAGAATCCAAACGTTTCTTATGTCAAAAAGGGAATAAGTAAACGTAAAGGAAGTCTTTCATTTGTCTTGAATGAAAACATAGATGCTAAAAACATCAAATCAACATACGTTGACGGTCTTTTGCGAGTGACCGTTCCCGTACAACAACCGGAGGTCTATAATATAGATATTAAGGTTGACTAAGTTTTTCTAGTCTTTGATTGAGCACCAGAGGCTAATTATTAATATATGAATATGAAATTTGATTTGGTTGTAGAAGAAATATTGAGAAATTTATCCCACGGAATGAGTGTAGATGATATTGCTAAAAAACATAAAATATCACCTTCTATCATAAAAGATCAAATTAAAATGGGCGCACCTAAAGAACAAAAAGAACATGGAGTATCTTTAAAAAAGGCACAAACTATTGCTATGGATCATTTAATGGAAGATCCAAAATATTATACAAAACTTTCTAAAATTGAAAAAAAATAGTATTGATTTTTACATAAACAATTATAAATTTTAACATATGAACATAAACCTAACACTAGGACTAAACGAAGTAAATGCAATTCTACATGCATTGGGACAACTACCAACCAGTACGGGGGTCTTCCCTCTCTTAGTAGAAATTAAAAAACAAGCGGAAGCTCAAATCCCAGAGGATATGAAAAATAAACTTTCTGATACAGAATCATCCGATACCGAATCAGCCGATACCGTAAGTCAGTAATATAAATTAATATTCAACTATAAGTGATAATATTTTTATCACTTATAGTTGCTTACATTCTATTCCGTAGAAATCAAAGATTTCTATTGAAGACATATCTCGTTTATACGGTAGTCTATAAACGACCTTTCTGATGCCGTGTGCGGCTATTAATGTTGCACACGATGAACATGGTAAAAGATTGCATGCTAATAAAACAGCATCTCCACGTTTAACCATTGATAATGCATTGGATTCTGCGTGTAGAATAAATTTTCTTCTATAGTCTCTATCCTTCCAAAAATCACCATCAACTTCTTTTGATGGCGCTAATCCATTATATCCAACTCCAACCACTCTATTATCTTTATCTAATACACAAGCACCGACTTGCATGTATATATCTTCAGATCTTTGTGCTGCTACTTCTGCAATTCTCAAAGCATATTCTTCCCATGATATTCTATTCATATATTTCAAACTCTCCTTCTTCCGTCGAATAATACATACATTTAGGTTTCATATAATCAATTAATGATCTACAACTTCTACAACATTTAGAGTTTCTAATTTTCAAATTTCGGTCAAGTCTAACATTAACAACAACCAATTTATTATAAGGTATGTTTGTTTTATTTTTCAACTTTAAAAATAAATCTAACTCAGCACATGTTGTTTTAGTTTCTAAAATTTTATCATCAAAATAGATTGGATTTTTAGTTATATTTAATGGATGTGTTTTATTTTTATTCTTACCGATACATATTAATCTTTTTTTATACCAACCAAATGAAAAAACCTGAACTCTCATATCATGTCCATAATCAAATTCAGCATTAGCTATTTCTAAACTTTTTTTCAATTCGTATTGCATTATCAACTTTAAAGATAAATATAGTATATGCCCTCTACCTCAGAAAAACAACGTAAATTTTTTGGAGCCGTAATGGGTGCAAAAAAAGGTCAAAAAGGAATTAGCAAAAAAGCAAAAGAAGTAGCTAAAGAAATGCCAAAAAAAGAAATTAAAAAATTCCTTAATAAAAAGAAATCACCTAAAAAGGTTGTAAAAGATTCTTTTGATCTTAGAGGTGAAATTTATAAACTCGTTTAATTTCCAAATTCAAGTACGTTAGATACGTCTAAAATATATTCGGAAGCAACTGTAATTTTATCAGTCATCCAAGGATCTACTTCTTTACCGCCCTCTAACATACTAAGAACTTTATTTGAATGAGCTATTAGAGATTTGAGTTTGGTTATATTCATTTCATTAGTTTCGGAACATCCGCCTTCGTATTGTTCTTCTCCATCATTACCTGATATACCAATAGAAATATTAGAAGGTGATTCTTGTGGAACTGGTACTTCTAAATTGGAATGATCACGATCCATTCCATTAATCTCATCCTCAGACTGATTATTAAGTAATCCGGAAATTGTATTTTCAAAAATTCTTCCGTATGATTCTGACAATGTTTTTAAATCTTTTCTATTCATAGCTGTATAATATATTTACCTTTTATAATTCAATTTTATTCATTTATCATTGCTTTTTTAAAGACATGTTCAAAAAAATCAGAAATAGTAAGATCCAATCTATTAGATTCCACAATAATAAACTCTAAAGTTTCTCTAGGAAATTCTGATAAATCAAGATCCAATTCTTCATATTTTTTAAGAACGATTCCATCTTCACTTTCATGAATGGAAAATTTATCTCCCTTTTTAATGTTAAGCTCTACTAATTCTTCATCTGTGAATTTTACACACAGATCATCTGTTGGTTCTAATGTTTTTTTCATTTTAAATTATTTTTTACTTCATCCCAAAGGGAAGGGATATCATAACAAATTTCATTTCCGTCTTTGTCATTAGCGAGATTTACCTTGTTTGTGAAACCAATTCTTTCATAAAGATACCAGTCAATCCAATCTTTACCTTCTTTATCAAACACAGAATTTAATAGATTAGTAATAATATTTTGATACCGTTCATCATAATCTATCAAATTTACACCTAATTTGTATATAGAATGTGACCTTTCACTAACTTTTTCTAACCCCTCAATGATAATTTTAAATTTTTCGTAATCCATTACATTAAATTTCTAATAATCAGCATTTGAATTTTAGAAAATAAACTAGACAATTTATAACAATATCTTGACATCTTATTCCAAAACCATCTCCAACCAATATAATAAAGAGCTTTTTTTGTTCTATTCCAAAGTTTTTTAGCTTCTAGCTTTCTTTTTTCTTCCCATTCTTTATGATAAACCTTTCCGGATTTTTGTTTATCGCATTTGAATAACTCAATTCTATCAAGTTTACCGTAAATGAAATATGCATTGAACTCTACCCAGAACTCTTCTTCGTCGGTATAATCTACATTGGTGTAAAAATTAATAATACCATGATGATGAATTTCTTTATCATACTCATTTGTTATTTTTACATCTTTGTAAAAATCCCAACGATTACGATCTTTTGATTTTTTCTCTTCTTCTGTATAATGGACATATTCTTTCTCCACAACATGCTCTAGTAAGCGTCCATCTTCTGAAATAGTGTAATGTAGTAGACAATTTTCGAGGTCTTTGGTTTGAAAACCAATTTCATCCCACTTAATTGGAAGAGCTTTTAGTTCTTCGTTTAGTGGTAATTCGTTTTTACATGTAATATCATCAAACATTCCCATAATTTTATTTTTTCTAAATTAATCTAACCAATAAGTGTTTTTCGTTGCAAATATAATCACACTCCGTCCAATCTCTGTTTTGAACATTTTGATCATATTGATCATTAAGAGCAACAAATCTTTGTTTTAAATCTTTCTTTGTTTCGTTGCTTAATTTTCCTTTCAACATAAACAATACATCCGCAATGTCGTTATCATCTAAATCAAAAGTAAACTTGGAACCATCGTAAATAGACCCGTAATTAAATTCAATTTTCAATTGAACAGGAGCATTAAAATCTCCGAAACATTTTCCAGAGAAATCTGAATAATACACAGCTTCTTCTTTCTCCGCTGGTTTAGTAATCTTTTTCACTAATACTAGTGTAGATCTTTTTTAAAATAAGTCAACAAAAAGTATATTGATATTTAAATTATTTTTGGGATATTGAATCCGAGTGGGGTTTAAAATAATTTCGTTCTAAAAACGTAAGACGATCATTTAAATTATCTAGTGATTTTTGTTGTGTAGTTAATATTACATTTAAATTTTTAAACTGTTCCGTTGTTATAATTTGTTGGTTTAGTATAACTTCTAATTTATTTTGTATAATATCAAATCGAGAATTTAATATTTGATCCTGTTTGATTGTGTACGCATCAAAAGTTTCTTTTTTTACATAGTTGCTCGATAACCAAAGAGTATAATATCCAATACAAATAAATGCAAAAAATCCCAAAACACCTTTTAAAAGTGTACCCATGATGGCTGGATGTATTTTTGGTAAATAACTAATATCTTCATTCTTTACTTCTTCTTTTTCAGATTCTAAGTTGACGTTTTCGCTCATGAGTATAATTATATTTACTATAAAAAATGACAATACGCTTGACATTTTTTAAAAATAATAGTATAACAATATAGAACATGGATACAAAAACTCCTGAAACCGTAAAACGCCTTCATAACGAAGGATACTCATTCCGAGAAATAGCAGATATGCTAAAAATTGGAAAAACAACAGCTAGATATTGGTATCATGATGTATCTAGAGCTAAGGTAAACCCAACAGGTTTTATTAATAACAACCTATCAAGAAATACTAATAATTCTGAAAAAGAAGAAGTTTTAGATTTTTTGAAAAATTTAGCTCCAATTAAATGTTGCGTTGATAAATCAAAGGTTACTGGAAATCTTTCTGATTATTGTGTGATTATTGGAGATATGCATTTTCCATGTCAACATAAACCGACTATTGATATTTTCTTTGAAACTATTCGAGAATTGCAACCCAAAACCATTATATTAAATGGTGACACGTTGGATATGTTTTCTATCTCTCGATACCCAAAAGATATACGTACTAACTATTCTCTTTTAGATGAAAGAATTGAATATCATAAGTTTTTAACTGAACTTGTTAACATTTCTAATGGTGCTAAAATTTTAGAAACTAATGCGAATCATAGTGGTAATGACCTAACCGGTAGATGGTTTAGATATTTGAGTGATAGAATTGGTGAACTGGCATGTTTACCAGATGTAATAGATCAATTATCATACAGCAACGTTTTCTTAGGTGAATTTAAATCATCTGTTGAATTGGTGGATTATGTAGAACTGACAAATAATCTTATTGTTTTGCATGGAGATATTGTGAGAAAAAATGGTGGATATTCTGCGCAAGCTCATATGGATAAATGGATGACTTCTATTATTCATAACCATACTCATCGGTTTGGTGCAACGGCTAAACGTATTCCATCTATTGGGTCTAGAAAAGATTCTCAGATTTATGCTTGGGAGAATGGATGTGCTTGTGATCTATCACCTGTATATAGTTCCGCCCCAAATTGGCAGAATGGATTCTGTATCGTTTCTTTAAACGGATCAAGTTATGCTATGGAACAAGTACGGGTTGAAAATAAAACAGCAACTATTTCAACTTTAGGAAAGACTTACACAGCTTAATAATTTTTTTAAAAAAAGTTTTTAACCATCCATCTTTTGGTTTATATTGTAAATCTAAATTTGTCATAGTTTTTTCAACTTCAGATTCTATATAATCTCTATAATTTCTTTTGTGTGGAGAGTAATTCATAGTATATTATTTACGTATGTCTTGATATTTTACTTTGATGGGAGTTAAACTTTTTTTAAATATATTTTTTATCGTGCGTTCTTCGGTTGGGGTTTCTATTAGTTCTTCCGTAGCTTGATCTTTCTGATCCAATAATACATTATCAGTTTTTTTATTTGTAATTATATTATTGTAAGCAAGAACTAAAGAAATCGCTAACGGATCAAAAACAAATACTATTAAAATAGTAAACCATTTTACTATTGTTGAAATATCTTTATTAAATAATTGAGAAACAAATTTTAATGTTCCTATATCGGTAGATGATGATTCTTGAGTTTTTAAATGTATTAATTCCTCATCTATAGACGAAATATTTTTTTGATTTTCTTCTACTTTTAGTTGTATTTCTTTTATTTCAATATTAGATTTTTCTATTGCTGCGTATGCTTGATCTCTCGGTGCTTTATAATTTCCAGATTCAATTACTCTTTGTTCTTGTTTCAATCTAACATCATTTAAAACTTGTATTCTTTTATCTAAAGATATTATTTCATTAGAAATGTTTAATCTTTTTAATTCTAAAGTTGATTGTTTAATATTTACGATTTCAACCTTAGAATGATTTTCTTGATATGCGGAAGTAAGGAACCCGAATATACCTAAAGAGGTAATACCCATTAATGTAATAACTGCTATTATTAAATATGTTTTTAATAAGAATGATGTTTTATCCCAGTATCTATGTAGATAACTAGCAGCAATTAATTTACCAAATTCTAAACCACCCGTCATTATACATACTGATATAAATTTTCCAGCATATAAGGTAGCCAATCCTTGCACGGAAAAAAAAGCAGCACACGACGCAATTATTAAAGCAGCAAGTCCAACTATTAAAGCAAACATGCTAATACTTATATTTTTTTATGCAAAAAAGTTAATTGAACATCCGTTATAGTTATTAACAGTAGAAACCGCTAAATTTAAAGTCACAGCATGATTTACACTAGTTTCTTTTCCTACTGGAATGTTACATGATAATCCACTAGTCAGTGTTAAATTTACATTAACATCAGAATTAGATAAATTAGTTATCAATATTTGTTTGGGTGTAAATGATGGATTTCCTGTTGTTCTCGTTTCGCATAGTGTATAAGAATAAGGTATATAGGTTAATGTAGAATTTGTAACATAAACCTTTAATGCGCTCAGTGATTGATGAACTGATGCGAAATTACCTAATCGATCTCCAATTGTTACATCATCTTCAGTTGATTCTAAGTCTTGGGTTATAACTCGTAATGCACCGGAACCAATACCAACATTAACAACGTCCGCATTTAATCCTGTAGTATGATCCGCTATATGAACATTTCCAATAGAGAGATTTGATGCCGATAAACTAATGTTAATATCTTTAAAATTAGTAATATATGATGCCTGAGCATATAAATCTCTATCGGCATTATTGTCTACGAGCAACCAAGAATTATTATAACCTATATTACAATTGTCTGGTGCTGTTGATAAATTATTAATTAAAGTATACATTATTCTATATTTATAGAATTAATTAGTATATTTATAGTATTTTTAAAGTAGCATCCGTATAATTAACGGCTAATACCTTCGTGGAATATTTTACATTATCTAACGTAAATGAAAACATGTCACCAATCTGTAACGATATATCAGAAATAAGTTTCCATTTATCCAGATCGACAAAAAAAGTTCCGTTTTCTTTATAAATACAACTCTCTATATTTCTCATCAAATTAATTAATATTTAAAACTTTTTTTACCGAGGTGTTGTTTAATGGGTAATTTAACCTCGATACTTTTTTTATTCCAATCAATATTGTCAAAATTATTGTTGTATATTTTTTTATTTACTGGTCTTGGTTTATCGCCTTTTCCTGCCATATAATTTATATTTTTATTGTGCGTAGTGGGGGGAGACCAGCTTGCCTTCTTTTTGTGTCTATTTTTGATTTATTCAGGTCTTGTTGTATTTTTGATTTAACCTCCATCTGAGCGCGATTTTCATCTTTTACATTTTTAGGTAATAGATTAATAATATCATCTACTATGGCTTGTTCATATCCATTTTCTATAGCAGATCTAAACGTTTGATCTATTTTGATGTCATTGGCTATCTTTTGATTTATTTGTCTATAATAATCATCTGAACCTGATCCACCATGATCATCTGCGTTTTGCTTCATAGTGTCTAGAGATTTATCTTTTGATATTTTATCTTTTAAGTAATCTTTAATGCTAGAAAGTTTTTGTCCAATTTGCGGATATTTACTCATCAAATGATCTATAATTACAGGTAAAAATAAAGTAGCATACACTGCACCAACACCTAAAATTTGTAATGGCGTATTATCTGGATAAACGCCAGATATACCTTCTTCTACCACTTCGTCATTATGTATATTGATATATACTTGCTCCAAATTAATTTGATCTTTTTGATTAGAATACATATTATAATATATTTACACTATTTATCTACCAGTTGAACCAAATCCACCATCACCTCTAGATGTTTTTGATATTTCATCCGACACCTCAATATCAAATGAATAATATTTCTCAAAAACAATCTGAGCGATTTTATCACCAGATTCAATATAAAATACCTTTTCTGGATCTGTATTTAAAAGTAGAACCCCAAGTTCCCCCCTATAATCAGAATCAATAACTCCGGCCATGATATCAATTCCTTTTTTCATAGCAAGACCAGAACGAGGTGCTATTCTACCATAATACCCGTCTGGAATTTCCATTGCAATCCCAGTCTGAACTAGTAATCTCTGATGAGGATGTAGTGTATAATTGTATAGTGAGAATAGATCATACCCTGCGGCACACTCGTTGGATCTCTGTGGGACTTTAGCATTTGATGCTAGTAGTTTTATTTTCATATTAAGATTCGCATGTAGAACAAGATAAAATCGAACGAGCAAGCTCCTGTGCTGGATTTGCACTGCGTTGATAGTATAATGATTTAATTCCTTGCTCCCACGCAAAGATCATAAGTTCATTCACTTCTTTTGGTTTGGTATTTGGTGGAATCATAATGTTTAATGATTGTCCTTGATCAATATATTTCTGACGCTGTGCTGCTTGAATTACGATTTCTTTTTGAGAAATTTCACCAAATGTTTTAAATACATCTTTTTCTTCTTGAGAAAGAAATTCTAAATGCTGGACAGATCCACCATGAACTAAAATAGACTTCCAAGTATCATCATCATGTTTGCCCTTTTCTTTCAAAATATTTTTAAGATGTGGATTTTTTTGTGTGAATTTACCTTTAGCAAGGTCTTTTACATAATAATTACTATTCAATGGTTCTATGCTAGGAGATACTTGTCCAAGAATGAAGCTGGATGAAGTTGTAGGAGCAACAGCAAGGGTTGTTGTATTTCTCCTAGCGTATTCGGTTCCTTCGTAAATTGGAGCCTTTCCGAGAGTTTGTGCTAAAAACCATGTCGCATTATCTGATTTTTCTCTAATCGATTTCCAAATTTGGTTGTTAAGAATCTTTGCTTCCATGGATTCAAACGCAATCATTTTTGATTGTAATAGAGAATGCCATCCGAGAACTCCAACGCCCAATGCTCTTTGATTGATTGCAAACTTTCTAGGTGCTTCCATGAATTTCATTCCTTCTGTTTTATCAATGAATTCAGTCATTACCGCATCCAAAAAGTAAACTAATGTTTCTACTGCATCGGTATTTTTCCAATCTTCCCA
>Ga0049081_10000152_pt1 | contig 26653 bp, 50 predicted proteins | sample GreLakmeER78MSRF_FD_66717 | JGI IMG/M metagenome (GOLD analysis project Ga0049081, IMG submission 66717) | Freshwater lentic microbial communities from great Laurentian Lakes, MI, USA - Great Lakes metaG ER78MSRF | ecosystem: Environmental > Aquatic > Freshwater > Lake | place: Great Lakes...
TTGGCGTGAAGGTTAGCGCCGATGCCCCATTAAGTGGCCCATCACCCAACAGCGCGCCGGTTGGCGTGAAGGTTAGCGCCGATGCCCCATTAAGTGGCCCATCACCCAACAGCGCGCCGGTTGGCGTGAAGGTTAGGGTTGACGCCCCTACAAGAGCGCCGCCTGCTAGGTCAGCAATCGCCGGGACGCGGACGCGCAAAGACATCGCTTAGTCCCCGAGTAAAGGCGGACAATTCAGGAACGGGCTGCTCGTCACCAAGTTAGCGGCATTTCCCCATTTCCACGCGAGATGCCCTAAGACCTTCATTCGGTTATCTACCGATAGCTCGGCACCATTCGAGATGATGACTTCGCCTATCATCCAGTTCGTGTATCTAGCGAACAACGGTGATGAGCCGATGTAGAGCGGAGATGTTCCTAAGTTAGTGCGTAAGGTATACGTTCCAGTGTTGCTGCCGTCTGCTTTGCCATTTTGCAGCCCAACTAATGAATTGTTTTGATGTACACCTGTGAAAATATACGTTTGATTAGTCACGTAGGTCAACGACCCCGTTCCGTCATAATTTGGCTGTGTTCCCGCTGTGTTTGTTGAATACACAGCCGACCGTCCATTGCTTTTGATAAGATCACTCCACCCCGCAGTTGAAGGGCCAGCTGAGGTAAAAAATTCAAACAATGAGTTGTAGGCGCCAGTTAATGCAGCCGCCCGAAACACGACGAATGCCGTGATTGGATATTGAAATGCCCAAGCTTCTGGCGCGCGTTGCAACGCCTTGGCGGTGCCATCGAAGGCGATGCTGCCAAGACCGTTTATTCCGTTCCGGTTATACGATGGCTGGCTTGGCGTGGTTGTCTGCGTAAAATGCCGCCCGTTGCCGCTCTTGTCGCGCAACTCACTGATGCCTGTTGCTACTGAAACTGTAGAAGCATCAGCAGCGTCAAGCCACAGCGCAGGCCGCAACAGGTCAGGCGTCCACAACCGATTCCCCTGCAACTGCGCTTCATCAAGTCTGCTGACCCCGCGCGGCATTTAGGTGACATCCTCATTCCACGGACGCACGTAAAGCTCATTCCCGGATGCGGCCAGTGACACGCCCGCGTTATTGATCACGCTAAACCGCATGGAGAATGGGTAGAGCCTGACCATATTGACAACCGCCACCTTGGCGGATGCGCCGGAGGTAAGCGGAATGACATACAGATCGCCGCCGATCCGGTCTGCCGTATCAGTGCCGTCATTCAGGGTGACGCGAAGCGTTATCGAACCGCCAGTGCTAGGCGTAATGCTGCCAAGCTTTATGGTCACAACGTTGTAAAGGTCACGGTTTGTCGAATTATCATAGGTGACAACCGTGCTTTCGCTGCCATTGGCCAGTGAATTGAGCGTTGTTCCCGCAAAATCGCTTGACCGCGCCGAAGGCGTTGCCCATTTCGCGACTGCCATTACACGCCGCCCCGCGCCAGACCGACAGTCCGTGCAGTGACCGTGACGCCATTTGCTTCAGCCCAAGAAGGGTGCCGATCTGCCAAAGCTAAAAGCCGATCTTTTGTCGCTGCCGAAAGCAATCCAACTTGAACCATTTTTGTCAGCACCAAACCAACCGCCTCATAGGCTTCTGGATCGTCTGCCTCGATATGGCTGCTTTGACGGATTGTATCGCGCATGAGAATAGCCGCCGCCCTGGTTTCTTCTGGCAAGGCCTCGTTTCCCGCCGCGACAACCGCCTTGGCCCACTCGCCTGTAGTCAATAGCAACTGTTGCGCAACGCCTGTTGCCACCTTCTGCTTTACCTTGGGCAGCGAAACGTCAGGAACATTCAGCAAATTTGCAGCCATCCACTCAGGAAGCCCATGCAAGTCCGGCTGCGATACGCGCGCGGCCAATAAGGCTAACTGCGTTGGGCTGATTTCGTCATCGCTCATGCGTTTGCATCCGTGAAGGTGAAAGCCATGGTCAGTCGAAGCTTATGGAGATCAATCCACATCCACATCAAGCGCGCCAATGGCGAAGGTTTGGGTCGCGTTTGAGCTTGTCGTGACAGAAATCGAAGTAGTCAAAGCGCCCTTGAAAAGCAGGTTGCCCGCGCCAGTTGAATCCGTGCCGATCCCAAAATGGGTAATCGTGGCAGAACCGCTTGTGCAAGGCCCAAAGGCAACCGAAGCCGCGTTTGACACGTTGTTGCCAGATACTGTCCATCCAGAACCGGAACGGGCAACCGCTTGGCGCGCGTAGCCGGTATAGGAAACCTCGCTGGTATTCTGCGCGCCCGCTTCGCCGGGGTCGGCGGTATGCAGCGACACGAACAAAGAGCCTGCCGTCGCGGATGCTGGCAGCCCGGTGGCATCGCCAATGTTGGCAATGGCAGCATTTTGAAAAATATGCTGAAGCAAGCTTGTCTCAAAGGCGTTTGTTGCGGACATGGTGTGTTCCTATCAATTCAGAGTGGTTTCAACGCCAATGGCGCGGCCATCATTGCCACGCACAACGCGTTTCGGCGCCATCATCGCCTGGGCAAGCTGCGCCAGCGCTTGCGCTTGCATCATGGCGGCTTGCGCCTGTTGCTCGGCCTGCGCCGCCAATGTCTGGTTCAATGCGGCCATTGCCGCCGCTAATTCGCGCATCTGTGCCTCATTCTCTTCAAGCAAGGCTTCACGGTCAGGCAGTAGCGCATCCTTGCGGGCTTCGACCCGCGCCGCTTGGCTATCTTGCAATCGGGCAGCTTCGCTTTGCGCCTTCAATGCCACCTCGGCTTCGCGAATGGCAATCTCGCGCTCTTTGATCTGCGCTTCCATCGCCAAGCGCTGCGCTTCAAGCGCCAGCTTTTCTTGCTCAAGCTGCGCCTTGGCTTGCGCTTCGGCCTGCTTGGCTTGCATCTCCATCGCGGCGCGTTGCTGCTCGGCTTGCGCTTCTGCCGCCGCACGCTGCGCTTCTGCCGCCGCACCCTGATCCTGTTGTGGCGCCGGTTGCGCGGCAATCTTGCCCATGCGCTCTAGCGCGTCTTCCGCTTGGCGCCCTAGCTTGAAATTGCGCGCGAAGGCAGTCAGCAAATCCGCCACAACATCCATCGGCATAGCGCCAGCCTGCACCGCCGGCCCCACCGCCTGGATGAACCCGCCAAAGCCTTGCACAAACTCTGCCGCGTTTGTCTTCAACCGCGCAACATCAGCCTGCACCGTGCTGTCGGTTTCAATGTCCACCCGATAGCCGCGCATAGCATCGGAGCGAAGCACTTGCAGCACGTCATCCCATGAAGGGACAGTTAGTACTTGCTCAATCTCAGGCGGCACCGGCTGCCCGGATTGTTGCGCCATCATCGCCGCCTGTTGCGCCATCATCTTCTGTTGCGCTTGCGGCAAATCAACGCCGGTCATCAGGCCAAGCGTCTCAGGCTCAAATTTCTCGCCAATCAATTCGGCCATCAACCGCACGGCATCGCGCGCCATGCGTTGCACCTCGGCCTGCCGGTCCTGAATGCGGATCGAACCAAACTGGGCTTTGATCTGCTGCGCCGTGGCAGTCTCGCTCGCCACACTGGCGCCGCGCACAATGTCAGATAGGCCCGTGATTTCGTAAATGGTGGCCTTCAACGCCTCGCGGTGCTGCATAAGCTGGATGATGACAGAAACCAGCGTTTCAAGCGGCACGGGCCAGATTGCCTTGTCAAGCCCGCGCTCGGCAAACTGCATCGCGTTCTGAATTGGGACAAATTCACCATCTTGGGCGCGGGCTAGTTTCTCAAATTCCTCAATATCTGAAGCATAGACACCACGATAGCGGCATTGCTCTACCAGCTTGTCAATCCGCCGCGTGACGTGATCAAGCTCCTCTGCCTGATCCTTGTAAAGCGAATACGGAACAATCGGCACAAGGCTTCCACTATCCACCACATCATAAATCGGACGCGGCATTGGCCAGAAGTCTTGCAAACCAAGCGGATCATCCACACGCTTTAGGATTTTGGACGGCAATGATGGCGCGATGAAAAGAACCTCGCGCTCCTCCTTATCCCAAAGCTCATATACCGTGCCGCGCTTGAAAACGTCCGGCACGTCGCGCGGGTCAGAATTGCGCGCCCGCGCGTCATCGGTCACAATGTCAAGCGGCATGGTGGCGCCAATGTTGCCAAAGCGGTCTTTCAATTCATCGCGCGTTAGGCGATGCTCGAAGCCGATCCACGGCACTTCTTCCCACTTGCGGCCTGGCCCAATGATGAAATCATGCCAGTCCACATGCTCAACGCAAACCTTCTGAAACACCAAGCGCGGCGCGGCGGGCTGCATGGCCTCGCCATCTTCCGCGTATTCTTCCGCCGCTTCCTGTTGTTCTTCCTCCGTTTCCTCAAAGGAAGGCTCGTAGCGCACACGCAACACGCCGCGCCCGGCCAGCACGCTGTCAAACACCGCCGCGCGCATGTTGCCGCCGAAATCATAAGCGTCGAAGGAATAGCTTAGGCTGCGCTCCAGCACCTGCGCGGCAACCTTGCCAGTCGCATCAGCATCACCAAAGCGGCGCCGCACGTCCGGGATTGGCGTGGAATTGTAGATGGCGGGCAACGTGATCTGCGTGTTTGCAAACAGGATATTGAATTTCTTGCCTTGGTTGTTCTTGCTGTCGCCACGGTAGCGCTCACGCGCCTCGCCAGCGCCCTTGCGCCAGTCGGCTTCATTCTTCCTCGCCAGCGCCACGCTGTCCAGCCATAGACGCGCAAGCCCGGCATCATCCTTGCCAGCGTCTTCGCGGTCTTCATAGGCCTCGGTGGCGCTGTCGCTCATGGGGTAGCTACCTCAATCAAAAACGCAACCAGCGCCGCCGCCAGCGCAGGCCAAGCGATGTCACGCCCAGCGCGCGGCTTCCACTGCCAGGGGTAAATTCGATTGCTGCCGAAATGCTCCTCAGATTGGCGCCGTTCCCGCCCCACATAGAAGCCAATCGCGAACGCGGCGCCAATCAGCGCAGGCAATCCCGCAAGCGCGCAAGGCAAGCCGATCAGCGCGGTTAGGGCTGCGCCTAAAAACGCGTGCGAAATGCCGGGAGTGATGCGGGTCATAGGCCAAACCTCCCACGGTCGGCGTCAAAGTTTTGTGCTACTTGGGCTGGACTGAAGGCGATGTTGTAAGCGCGCACGATTGCTACATTACACGCTAAAAACCCAACAGAAGCACTTTGGAATCGCGCTAAAACCATTTGAGTTGCAGCATTTAGCGATTGGGTAGACGCGGTATCGCCTACAACCAATACGCCATTGACAAAAATTTGCCGCGCGCCGGTAGTATTATTTCTAGTCGCTACGCTTTGTATCCAGTTACCAGTATTGTAGGTGCTGGTTGTCTTTAGGGTAGAATCTGGATTCCCATTACCGAACATGAGACGGCCCGCGCCAATCGCTAGACCAAAATCATTTCCTGGACCGCTAACGTCTGCATCCAAAATAGCAAGGCCATCCCACCACTCGCCCGAACTAGACCCGCCGCTAGAAGTGGTATTAATCCACAACTCAAGGGAAAAAGAAGCGCCTACCGACCTAGGCATTGTAGCGAATTGAGTAGAGCCGTTAAAAGCGATCTGCCCACCATTTGCCGCGCTGAAAGTCGGGCCATTGATTAACGTGGCGTTGTTACCGTTCCCGCTAAGATCAGTCCAAGTTGCGCCAGTACCAGGGTAACTTGCCACATTGCCAGTATCTAAATCCATGACAAGGCCGCTGGTAACGATGCCACCACCACCCGATGGCCTAGCAAGCATTGGGATGGAAATGCCCAGCGAAATCATCAATACAGCGCCACGATACTCGTTGCTGTGGTCGCCGCCATCACGCGCCGCGCCATCACCGGCAGGATCGTGCCTGCTGGCACGCTTGAAAACGTGATGGACGTGTCTCGGTTAGGCATCTGCACCACCACATTGCCGGCGCCGCCGACATACAACGCGCGGCACGGGCCAAGCTCCGTTGTGTCGCTGGCCGTTACGGCTGCGGCGCCGCTCGCCGGGAAAGTTTCGCTCATTCGTAATCCCCTCTCATGGCCGCGCGCCGCTGCAAGTGCCGCCGCGCCAATTCACCAAGGTTGATCTGCATTCCGCCCGGCGCTGCCTGGATAGCAAAGCGCGGTTGCTCGGGCGGTTTTTCAGGCCGCAATTCACGCCATGCCATTGCCATGTAGCGAAAGGCGTCCGCCGTGTGACTGGTCCAATCGTGGCGCGGTTCATCCCGAAACACGCGCTTTTTCTCGTCATAGTCGGCCCGGTATTGGCGCAGCGCCTCCAAGCCCTCGCGGCACTTGCTTTCATCAAACCAGCACCGCGCCATGGTCACGCGCGCCGCGTTGATCCCATCCATGACCTTGCCGGCGCGCAACACGCGGGGCACTCGCCCGGTCAATTCCCGGAAAGTCTCGATCCGCGTCCGGCCCGTCCCCAGGTCCCGCGCCTTGGCATCATGCGGCAGGTAATCGTGCCCGTATTGGTAGCCCTTGGCAGCCAGAACCGCCGCGTAATGCGGCAGGCCGTGGCCGTTCGCCTCGTAGTGATCAATCACCCGGATCTGGTTAGCCGCCACCTGGAAGAACCATATGGCCGTGCTGTCACCGACGCCCAAATCCCAAGCCGTATGCACCTTCAAGGCCGGATCAGCCGGCACATGACAGATACGCCCGGCTTCCTCAGCCTGGGCAATCTCTCGCCCGTAATACGCGCCGATAATCGCCGCGTCGAAGCTGCATTCCCATTCCTGGGCATATTGCTCGGGCGTCATTACCGCCCGCGCGGCTTCCAATTCACCTGGGGCAATTAGGCCCGTCTCGGAAGCCCGTAGCATGGCCCGAAACCAGTCGGGCGATGATGCGCCCTCCCATATCTCCCAAAAGGCGTTGCGGCCCTTTGGCGTCCCGATAAACGTCGCCCAGCCTTCCCGATCAGCAAGCGCAGGGCGGATCACCTCCGGCAAGATGGCCGGGGGCATGTCCGCATATTCATCCAGCACCACGCCATCAAAATACAGGCCGCGTAACCGTTCGTAGTTTTCGGCCCCGTAAAGCCGAATGCGCGCCCCGTTCGGCAGGTCGCACCGCAACTCGCTTTCGTGCCAAGCCGCTCCCGGTATAGCCCGCGTGAATTGCTTCACATAGCCCCAAGCGATGTCCTTTGCCTGGACATATAACGGCGCCACATAGGCGAAGCGCGGGTTAGGCTTGGTGCAGCGCAATGCCGCGTCAACCAAGTCTGCCACACAGGCCACCGTCTTGCCCGCGCGCCGATGCGCCACAAGGCAGGCCCAGCGTTCCCGGCGCCGATGAAATGGCGCGAATTGCTCCCGCGCCCGATAGCCAAGGTCAATCACGCGCGACATGGTTAATCCTCCGCGCGGGGCACTCCGGTAACGATGGTGAAGGCCAGCGGCGCGTCAGCATCGCCGGAAACAGTCTGTTTGCTCTCTGGCGGCATGATGCGGTTCAGCAAGTCCACCGCCGCCGCATGGCCGGAAGGATTGTGCTCATCCGTCGCCCGCGCCAGTTGCGCTTCGAGAATTTCATCCTTGCGAGCCGCAATCTTCGCCCGTATCTCTGCCGCGACCTCATGACCCGCGCGCTTGGCGTCCGGGGATGGCTGCGTGTCGGCAGTATAGGCCTCGCGCCCGTTCCCACGTCTGGCGCCCTTGGCAGGCCCGCCGTAGCCGGGACCGTTGCCTTTGCGGGTCGCGCTGGTGCGACCGCCCATTAGTATTTCTTGCCGCCCTTGCGCTTCGTGCCCATCGTGTCTCTCCATGAAAATGCTGAAGCCGCTCAGGCTAACCGGAGCGGCTTCGAATGCTCCTCCTGCGCTTGGCAGGTGAGACGATGCCCCGGGCCTTGTGGGGCTCCGGGCGGTTAAAGTGGTGGGCCTAGGTCGCCAGTTATTCCCCGGCTGGGGCGACTCCGCGGGACGCGTAAGCGTTTCGCCCTTTCGGGCTCGTCAGCCGCGCAAAATGCCGGGCTAGATGTTCACTTGCTTCACCCACCTGGTGAACCCACGGCTATCCCCGGCAGCCTTGCTAGGCTCCGGGCGCAGAAAGTCAATGATAAAGCCCCCCTACAAATAATTCAGAGGCTTGTCAAGCGGTTTTCAGCGCCATCAGCCTATCAAGCCCGATGGCCACCTCAAACACCATGCCGTCGGGCCAATCCGTCCGCTCGGAGCATCCCGCCACCTCTAGGCCCTGAATGTGCCAGTCCACCGTCCGTCGGCTGTAATGCGGCAGGTCATCAGCCGGGGCAGCCTCGCCGCCAAAGCGCGCGGTCAGGGCATCCAGCGCCGCGCCGATGTAGTCCGCCTTGGTGTCAGGCCGGCAGAATAGCTGGAACTCCTGTTGCCAAAACTCCCGCAGGCGCAGCTTGGTGGCGCGCATGGTCTCGCCGTGCGCTTCGTCCCGGAAGGACTTCCCGGCTTGCCAAAGGCACACCGGCAGGCGCTTCATGCGCTGCGCTTGCTGGGGAAACAGGGCGCCAAGCGCCGCAAACGTGCCAGCCGTAGTCTCAGGCCGCAAATATCCGCGATCAGTGCCGAGAAGCTCAAACCCGGCCTTGATATGCCCGCCAAGATGCTCGGCAGGCGTAAGGATTGGCGTCTCGACCCGGAGCATAGTCACGGCAGGGTTAAGCGCCTGCCAAGCGTCCCGCACAATCACGGCAATCAGCCGGATCAGCGCGTCGCGTTCTTCGATTTCGCGCTCAGTCCAAAGGACGGTCGCATTGCCGAATAGGGGTATCATGTCGCTCCTTTCAAAATTGCCCGGTCCTGACCATCACGGGATTGTGACAACCCCTTGGGCCGTGTTGACGCTCGCCCTTTCGGGGTCGCGCTGGTCAGGTCGATCCGCCAGCCGGGCGCCAGCGTTGAAGCTTCCAAGGGGCATTCAGTCCCGGCGCGGTGCCGGGTTATCTTGCAGAAACGCGTTCCATATGCGGCAGCGCTCCAGCAGCGCCACCACCGGCCCCGGCACGGCCCTTGTCCCGTCGCACCATCGGCGCACGGTGCGGGCGTCCACCAAGGCCAAGCGCGCAAAGCCGACCTGGGATAGCCCAAGGTCGGCAAGGGCGGCGCGGAATTGGTCAGGGGTCATGCGTTGAGGTACCCGCGCATTGCTTCGGCGGCAGCAATAGGGCTCATTGGATAGGGCCCAATGGTGCGGCGTCCAGCTTTGGGGACAAGCTGAGCAATTTGGATTGTGTCGATATAGCCGTTTGCGTCATGCTTGACTTGCACTTTGGCGCCTGTAGCGCGCATTAGGTTTACAAGCTGCTCAAGCTCTTTCGTGCTGGTCATGGCGCGGCCCCTTACGCTGCAAGAAAACGCGTTTCTGCGCGGCGCGCTACCTGCCACTCACGACGGATCAGCGAGATGAGGCTATTACCGCCGGTCAAAACCAGCGTGTTGCCGCGATGGCTTAAGCCCTGGCAAATCTGCCGGCCGGACTGATCGCGCACATAGCCGCCATTTGCTGGCGCATAAAAACGCCGCACAATTTGCTCGCCAGTCATGGGATCAGCGTACGTCAGCACAACCTCGGAGCCATCTTGGCGGATTTGAGCGCGATTTGATTGATTGGCCATCGGTCTATTCTCTCGCAGCCGGGCTTGATTGCCCTTGCTGATAACCGGAACATAGGACCATTGGCCCGGCACGTCAAGCGAAAAAATGCAGGGCGCGCGATTTTTTTTACAATCGAAAAACCCATTTCATGGCTGCTGGCAGCGCCGCTAACGCCAACAAAGCGCCGGCGAGCGTATCGTGCCCGTAATAGGCCCAAACCGCGCTTTGAGGCGCAATCAATAAAAACCAGACCAGCATCACATCCCCCAAACCGCTGCCATTCTGCTCAGCGCGGCCCGGAACGCTTCAGGCGCCAGGCCAGGCGGCCATCCCTCGTTGCCCGCATCATCTTTGCCCATAATCGCCATCCGAATTTGCGCGACCAAAAAGCGGCTTCCGATAGCGGCATCGGCCAGCCTCAGATCGGCCAGCGCCGCTACCTGCCCCATGGTCGGGCCATATCCGCCACCGCCACCGCCGCGCGCGCTTGCCTTAGCCCCGTCCGCCACCTCCAGCCGGTGAAGGTATCGGTCCGCCGCTTCGTGATGCTCGTCCGTCAGAAAACCGATCACCCAAAGCTGGTGATAAATCACCTTCCGGCTTGCGGCGCGTATCGCGGGCGCTGATGGCGCTTCCGGGTCTGTCCGGTAGCCTAGTAGCACTCTACCCGCCAAAAAGCCTTGTATCGGCCCGAAATCGGGCTCTATTTGCCTTTCAGGGCGACCCCTGCCCCGTTTGGCCGCGCGCGGAGGGTTGTTCATTGGTTTGGCGGCTCCCAAACTGCCCAATGCGTGGGCTCCCAGGATAGCTTCTCGCTGCCGCATGACAGGTAAAACGACCACCAGCCTACGTGTTCCGGGGGGGCGCCTAGCTGCTCCACGTCTTCCGGGGTCTTGTACCAAGCCAGCCTCAGCATGAAGACCGTGGCCAATTCGGCGCAAACCATCACTTTGCCTTGCTTCGGCGCGGTCTCAATAGGCTGCCAGTCAATCATTGCTTTAGCTCCATCTGCTTCCGGGCTGTAGCTTCCCATTTCTGCCACCGCTCGGCCTTGGCGGTCAAGTAATCCTTGTCTGGTTGCTCTTGGGCCATTTCAAGCCCGCGTAGGGCCTCGTTAGCCTTCACCAAGGCGATTTCCATCAGTTCTTCATCCACGTGGCGCCGGGCCACGTCCGCCGGGTCTAGCGCCATTTGCGATGCTCCTTGGTTTCGCGTTGCAGTCTGGCCATGCCCTGCGACACATATCCGTCGGGCAGCGGCGGCAGTTCATCCTGCCTGCCCTCGGCGTCATAGCGCCGGCACTCGGCTTTCCATGCCGCAAAGACTGCTCGCCTGTCGTTGCGCCTTTCTAACGCTTTGGCGTCGGGACTTGGGGGCCGGGACATTCCAGACCCCGAGCCATCGGGACATTGGACCCCCCCCTTAAGGGGGGGGGTTCCAGAATGTCCCGGTTCATGGCCCTCGCCGCCGGTCAAAATGTCCCGATTGTCCCGATTTGTCCCGGCAATGTCCCGGCCATTTTGGGGGTCAAAAAGTGATAGTTGATTGCGCGCGATTACCATTTTAGACTGCCCAAATGACATCATAATGCACCCCGATTTTACCCTTTCGCTCCAGCCCCTCTATGGCGCGGTTAAATGCTGTTTTCTTTGTGTCTTGCTTATCTGCGGTTGAGCGGGCGTAAAATTCTTCCCGCCATGCGTGTTTTGTTGTGGCAGCCTTCACGCCTGATTGCGCGGCTTGATAAGGCACTTCAACGGGCCGCAATGCCATCACATTTTCCAGGATGCGCAGGGCCATGGCCTCGCCATTGGTGAGGCTTGCGCGGGCTTCCTGGGCCATCGTCTCGGCTGGGGTCACGATGCAGCTTGTGACCGGCTTGCCGCGATGATTGGTGCCGAGGTCAATGCGTTCTAGGCTGAAGGTCCAAGCCCCGTCAATCTCAAGCTCGCGTTGCTTGGTCACGCGGGCGGTGGATGGGCTATTGGCGTCGGGGCGGCTTATCTCGATCTCGGTGTCAGTGGCGGCGCGTAGCAGGCTATGTCCCCGCGCGCCTTGGGCTTGGTCCTTGCCTGAATGGTGTATCCAGGCCACATGCGCGCCGGTTGCCTGCCGAATCCGGTCGCTATTCATGACCAAAGAGCCCATATCTTCCGGGGCGTTCTCGTTGCCCCCGGCCATGGCGCGGGAAAGGGTATCCATCACCACAAGGGCCACATTCCAGCCCATCTTGGCAGCGGCTTCCTGAATGGCCGCGATTAACCGGGACGTGTCCGCCTCTGGGTTCAGCAAGTCCAAGGCGACCGGGATAATGGCAAAGGGGATCGGGGCGCCTTCCACCCCGTAATGCTTTGCCCATGCTGCCACGCGGTTACGGATGCCGTGGCTACCTTCCAAAGCGCAATAGATCACCCCACCTTGGGCTACCTCTCGCCCGTTCCAGGGCTTGCCCGTGGCCACATGCAGCGCTAGGTCGCAGGCAAAGAACGTCTTGCCGCAGTTTGACGGGCCATAGAAGACTGACATTGCGGCCCGGATCAGCAAGCCCTCAACAAAATCATCTCCGGTTAAGGCGGGTTCGACATCTTGGAAATAGACCAACGGCAGGCCGGTGCCGGGCGCGTCGGGGGCTACCTTCTCCACCTCAATCTGCGGCGGCTCCGGGTCAGGTTCTGCGCTCCAATGGTCCGGCGCATGGTCGCGCGGCGGCGGTTCATCAGCGCGCGGCATGTATTCCTCGACAATGGTCCGCCGGATCATGGGGGCTGGCGCGGCGCGCGGCTTGGCCATGCCAGCGCGAAACGCGGCGCCTAGGGTTTTCTGCGCTGCCGGGTAATCCTCGCAGCGTGAGGCTATCCCGGCCAATGCGGACGCGAGCGCATGAAGCGCCGGGCCTTCTGCCAATTCGCCGGCTGCGACTAGGCCGCCGATCGAGAATGCCGCGCGATTGAGCGTGTCATGCTTGGCGCCGTCCGGGGCGCTCATGATCGCCTGGCACTCGTTGTCCAAGGCTTGCAGGCCGTATCGGGTGCCGTCGCCAGATTGGCGGGGCGGGCTTGGCTGGCGCGGCGCTATGGGCTGCGCTGGCGCGGCGGGCGGGTCTATCAGATCCAACAACCACGCGGGCGCATCGGCAATAGTGGCGGGGTCAACCACGTCATAGCCATCGCTTGGCGGCGCAATGATGTAGCCGCCGGTCCCGCGAACATCCACGCCCGGCCCGACGCGGGACGCGCTGTTGCGGATCGCCCGACCGGCAGGCATGGCGAAAAGCAGGTGAACGCCGCCGCTCCGGGTCCGGTGTCGGCGCGTCTGGGGCAGGCGCGCTTCATGCGCTGCCAGCCATTCCAGGCCTTGGGCGCCGTTTTTGCAATCCAGGTCCAACACGAAAAACCCGGACGCCTCGCCCGTGGGGATGCCGATCATCGCGGCATTGCGGAAGCTGCGCCGGATTGTCTCCGGGTCGCGTGTCGCATCGCGAAAGCCGTGCGCCGTCATCGGGCGCTTGTGTTCATCGCACGGGAAAACGGGCAGGCCCATTTCTTCCGCCAGCCATTGGGCGGACGCGGCGAGGGTCATTTTATCTGCTTCGCCTTCCATGTCTCGAAATGCGCCGCCCGTTCCGCGTCTTCCACCGGATCAGGCTCGCGCTCTTGCAGCGTTTCAAACACGCGCTTGACCCATTGCGTCACTTCGCTATGCGGCTCCGGGCCGAAGTCCAGCGTTGTCATGGGCGGAGGGTAGGGCGGGGCGGTCATTCCTCCCATCTTACAAAGCGCGTAACAACGCCTTCATTTTGGCTGCGGCATTGTATTGCCGCCGCCTCAGTCTTATGCACGTCGTAAATGTTCACCCACCCCTCGCGCTTCCCCCGCACGTTGCGGATGAACGGCTCACGAATTTGCGGCACTGAAGACCGGGCGCGCCAAGCGGTATCATCGCAGCGGACGCCCCGATCAGTCACAAGGAAGACATCGCCAAAACCGTGGGCTCTTGCGCTTTCGACCCATACCATCCTTGGCACGAAATACCCCTCATCGTTTGGGTCTCCTGGCGGGTCCGGCAAGTGCTCTATCACGCGCGCCTTCCGCCCGTCCACCGTCTCAATCGGCTTGTTCCAGTCAATCATTTTGAAACCTCCCATTGTTCCCATTTTGGGCAGCTTTCACCTTCTCTGGCATCACGAATGTTGACCGATTTCTTGGCACGGCCACTCTTTATGTTGTCCAATATAGATACCACGCCATAAGCCCCGGTCAGGCTACTCGGCAACACTGGCCAATCTAGTTGATCGGTTGGGAATAAGCACCGATGAACAAAGCCAGGCGTATATGAACGCTCTTTGTCTGTCGCGCTTGCAAAACGACACGTGCGGCAATTCCGCTTTTTCTTCCAATGTGAACTCATTTCACGTCCCATCCCCATGCTTGCAGCCATGTTACGGCTTGCTCCTGCGACCGCACCACGGCCCATGTGTGCCCCATGCGCCTCAACATTTCGCCAATCTCAGCTTGCGCTGGCGATGGCTTACCGCCCGGCGCCTTCACCTCCAGAAACGCCACCAGCCCTTCCGGTCCGATTACGATTAGGTCAGGCCAGCCGGTTATCATGCCGTCAGCCTTGATGCGCCGTCCGCCCATCACGCTGCGCTTGGCTGCGTTGGGCGAGTGGTGGCACACAATGCCGGACAGTTTCAGCCGCGCGATGATGGCGCGCTGGATAGCGGCTTCGGGTTGCGCGCGGCGCTTGCGGCCTCTTAGATCACGGTCTGTAATACCGACATCTATCATAGATTTTATGATCGAGATACGGATTGGGTGTTCGCCCGTTTGTACAGCCAAGGCCAATCTTTCTTTAAGTTTGCGCTGGGGGTCGGCGGTCATGATAGTGCCCACCGCCAAGAGCCGACGGCCAATGCCGCTGCTGTTACTGCGAAGGCCAAAAGCCCCCACACCACAACCCCAGCAACAAAAAGAGCAATCCAGTCTTTGTCCATCTTATCCTCCTTCATGACAACACCACCTTGTGTATCCAAAGCATCCCGATAATGACGCCCCAGCCAATGACACCAAAGCCAAACCCGATCACCGCAATGCCAATCAATCGCGACATGATCGCGTCGAACTTTTCGAAGTTGCTCATCCCAGCACCGCCTTCAGTAAAAAAGGCGCCGAACCCCAAATGCAGGCACCCAAAAGCGCAGAAATATAAATCGCCAATATGATGTCACTCATGGCCCAAACACCCAATGCGCGGCGCCTGCGCCAGCGAAGGACGCGCCGGCCATCATGGCAAGCGCAATCGCTGCCTCGCCATACTGGCGCGCCTTTTCGCGGATTGTGCGGTTGTGTCTCATTTCATCCCCTCCAGGATTGTCAGAATGTCGTTCAGCCGTGCGGTCACATGCACGGCGAAGGCTGCTGCTATGGCTGCGATGGCCACAACCAGCACGGCGCGAAGCTGCGCGCGGGTGTCAGTCATCGCCGCGCGCCTTTAGCATGGCGTCGGCTTGATTCCATGCCTCAATCGCCATTTCATCGCGGTTGTAAACTTGTGCAAAATTATCGCCTGCCACAAGCAACCCCGTCAGCGCAGCGGCAGCAAAGCGGTCGCGCAATTCGGCGCGGGCTTGTTTGCGCTGTTGCTCAGCGTAGACTTTGCGTTGCTCTTCTTCCTTTTTCCGCCATTCTGCTATTTCTTCTGGTGTTGGCTGGAAAGGCCGTTGCGCTTGCCCATATGCGCTTGCTCCAACAAATTGGCCCGCGCTTCGCTCTTGATCACTCATTTCTTTCTCTCCTGTTCTTTGCATTCCACATCCCGAAACGTCGCGTCAGGATGCGCGCGGGATCGCGCGAAATCGAAAGCCATCCGGCAAGCGCGGGCCTCGCCAGTGCCTGCCGCGCGCTGGAATTGTATGCCCGGCTCGCATTGCGCGCCAAGGCATAGCGTGAAGGTCAGGGCGACTATCATGGAGCCTGCGCCCCCAGCGCCCGCAACGCTTCCGCCGCATCAGCGCGCGTCGGGAACGGGTAGCCATGGAAGGCGCCAAGCCCTACCAGATACCACCAGCCGGAAATGCACTTGATCATTACATCATCTCCAACATCGCGCGCTTTGCGTCTTCATATTTGGGCGAGTTCAGCTTGTGCTTTAGCCGCCATTCCACCCTATGCAAAATCTGCCGCACCCGCTCGCGCGTCACTCCGAAATGCTTGGCGGTTGCCTCAAGCGTGGAAGGCTCGCCGCCTTCCAATCCGTAGTAATGCTTTACAACCGCAATGCCGCGCGCGTCGCTTTTGCCGTCCATAGTCTTCATCGACTCAAGGGCGACCATCAGCGAGTCAACCGCTTCTTTCACGATAAAGCTGCGCTCAGGATCATAGGCGATCGAAGGCGGCGCCGTGGCCATCAATGCCGGCAGGCTCTCGGCATCAACGTCGCGCGTGACGCGGTTTGTTTGCAGCGCGCGGCGCAAAAATGGCGCCGGGAATAAATCTTCTGGCAACCGCTTTAGGGCATACCCTATGCGGACAATGCTATCTCGCAATTCGCCGCTTGGCGTGTATGGCGCTAATTTCAGGTTGAGATAAAGCCCGACTGTGGTGTTGTTCACGCCAGATGCCCGCGCCAATTCAATCGCGGTGCTGAAGCCCGCTTGATCCATTGCGCGAAGCATCACCGCATTCTTGACGGTGACGATTACCCGAATGTCTTTCATCACGCCCACCTAGCCGGGCCAGGATTGCCCAAGTCTTTGTTTGTGCCGATGTACGCGGCGCGGTAATGCGCCAAACAATACGGCGAAGCGCAATTCTGACCCCTGGCGTTGGCAATGACCGGCTCAGAACAGAAGCGCAGCGGTTCATCATCGCCGCTTACCACCATCTTGCACTGCTTCTCTGAAAAGACCCGGCGCTGATGCAACGCTTGAAGCGGATCAGCGCCGGGCAAGTTAGCGCCGGGCGGAGGAAAGGACGCCCGGCCACCACGCGCAGAGGGAGGCGCTGCGCTGGTTTTTGCGGCGCGCTGGACAGGGGATGTCCTCTTTTGTTGCGCGCCGCTCAGCCGGGCACGATGCTCGGCTGAACCCTTTTTAGACACAAGGCCAAGATGCACTGCCCGATATCGTATAGACGCCGGGCTGCGGTCAAGCTTCTGGCCAATCTGATCAACGTTAAGAAAACCGCCGTAAAGCTGCGTCAGCCACGCGTCTTCCTCTTCCGTCCAAGGCCGCGTGATAGTCGCAATGGGCGACACGCGCGGCGCCAGCTTCAAGCGATGCACCCGGCCAATGATGCTGTTCTTGGTGGCGCACATGCGCTGCGCGATGTCCGTCCCGGTATGGCCTGCATCCCAAAGCGCGCGCAATTGCGCGTCGCGATCTGGCGTCCAAACGCCATTATGCTGGTTCATGCTGTCCTCTTTCTGCAACGTTCGCACATGCGCTGGAATTTGCTTTTTGCTTGGAAATCATCACGGCACATCAGGCAGGCGCGCAAAATAGTGTGCGGCGCCGGCCCAAAGCATTCACCCCCCGCAATGGCGCGCGTGTTTTTAATGCGGCGCTCGATCTTGTCCCATGGCATGTTTTGACCCCGCAACCGCCATACAAGGGCATCCTCCGATGGCGTCAAGCGATCTTGATTGGTCGCGATTTCGCGCCAGAAGCTACCCACGGGCCGGCCTCCATTCCAGCGCCACCGCCAGCGCGCCAGGCGCAACGCGGCGCCGGAGCATGGCGCGCAGCCGGGCGTGATGCTTGTGGGGGACGCCTTTGCGGGTCCACATGTAAACGGCCTTTTCGCTCGATCCGAGGCGTTCGGCCAGGTGCTTCCGCCCGCCGGCGCGGGCTATGAGGTCTGAAATGGTCATGGGCCGGAACCCTGCCCAAAACCGGGAAGCCTGTCAAGAAAAAAAATTGCCGGTGATGGAAACTTTTTTTCTTGACACTACGCGCCGTGAGGCATAGGGTCCACCCATCCCCGCCGATGGTGGCGCGGAATAAACGAGGGAAGCACAATGCTCAATCTTCTGCCAATTCAACCGCCCGAACCGCCCGCGCAGCATGAAGCGCTGGTTACGCTGGCAGGCTATCGCACCCGCTTGGAAAAGTGCCCGAATGACCGGAAAGGCAACTGGCACGAAGCCGCGACCCGCGCATGGGCTGACATGCTGCAATTTGAACACATGGTGTCGCAGCTTCTGGCAATCAGCGCCGCCGCTCCCAGCCAAGACGCATCCGAGGCGATTGACTACGCGCTTGATCAGCTTGTGGAAGCCGCCGGCACCCTGACCAATGAGGTTGAGCGCAAGGCGGAAGATGGCGCCGCGAACGGCGCCTTTTACCGGGCGATTGATGCCGCGAACGCGCGCCGGGATTTCTGACATGACGCCGGATCATGTCTTTATTGTCGCTGCGCTACATGCACAGCGCATCCTTGATGCCCGCCATTTTGAAGCATCTGCGGCGCGGTATGACGGCTTCGGCGATACCGACCGGGCCGAACAGTGCCGCGATAATGCCGCGCAATGCCGCGCGCAAGCTGCGGCCATTGAGGCGCTATTAAGGGCGAGCGGCGCGCAAGTGCTGATCCCGGATGTCGGGCAGCTATCACTTTTTGGAGATGGACAATGACCAAGGAAGAAATCGCCGCCGTATTGGCGGAGCATAAGCTATGGCTTGAAAGCAAAGGCGGAAAGCGCGCCAACCTTGCCGACGCCAACCTTGCCGACGCCAACCTTGTCGGCGCCAACCTTAGCGGCGCCAACCTTGTCGGCGCCAACCTTGGCGGCGCCGACCTTGGCGGCGCCAACCTTGCCGACGCCGTCCTTGCCGACGCCAACCTTGTCGGCGCCAACCTTGCCGACGCCAACCTTGGCGGCGCCTACCTTGTCGGCGCCAACCTTGCCGACGCCGTCCTTGGCGGCGCCGACCTTGGCGGCGCCAACCTTGCCGACGCCGTCCTTGTCGGCGCCAACCTTGGCGGCGCCAACCTTGGCGGCGCCAACCTCGGCGACGCCAACCTTGGCGGCGCCGACCTTGGCGACGCCAACCTTGGCGGCGCCTACCTTGTCGGCGCCGACCTTGTCGGCGCCGACCTTGGCGGCGCCAACCTTGCCGACGCCGTCCTTGTCGGCGCCAACCTTGGCGGCGCCTACCTTGTCGGCGCCAAGATCAACGACAAGACCGCCATCGGCATTCTGCGCCGCGCCACGCGGTCAGATAGTTATGAGTTTTTCCTGTGGCATTGCAAGGAAGGCTATTTCATCAAAGCTGGTTGCCGCTTTCTGGATATGGAAGCCGCGCGCCAGCATTGGACAAACACGCGGCAAGGCACCGCGCTTGGCGATGAAAGCCTGGACATTCTGGATTTCTTTGACGCCGCAATTAAGCGTCAAGGCGGTGCAGCATGACCGCCGCTAACCAAATCGCCGCCGAGCTGCGGGCCGGCATTTACCTTGATCTGCCCGACGCCGATTACCGCGCGACCAAGGCGGTATCGTGCAGCGTCCTAAAGCGGTTTGCAGAGGCTCCAGCAAAGGCGCTGGTGCCGTCCAAAGACAGCGCAGCTATGAATGCCGGGCGGCTAATCCATAGCGCCTTGTTGGAACCTCACAAGTTTGACGCGCGCTATGCCCGCACCATGCTTGAGCGGCGCGGCACGAAGGACTGGAAAGAGGAAGAGGCAGCGTCTGGAAAGACGCTGCTAAAGGTGGCCGAGTTTGACGAACTGGCGACCATCCGAGACGCGGTAATGGCGCACCCTACGGCGCGCGAATTGCTGGCGCCTGGGCTGGAGCCGGAAGCGTCTGTATTCTGGCAAAACGATGCGACTGGCCTGCTTTGCCGGGGGCGTGTGGATGGCCTGCGCCGTGATCAGCGCATTATTGTGGACCTAAAAACCACTGTTGATGCCAGCCCGCCCGAGTTTGCCAAAAGCGCCGGCAATTACCGCCACCATTGGCAGGAAGCATTTTACCGGCATGGCGTGAAGGCCGCGCCTGGGGGCTTTGAAGCTGACCGCTTCATATTTATTGCGCTGGAGCGCGAGCCGCCATTCTTGATCGGTATCTATGAATTGTCGCCTTCTGCCGTAGCGCAGGGCGAGCGCGAAGTCATGCGCGCGTTGCACGAATACGCCGAGTGCGAGCGCACAGGCATATGGCCCGGCTATGCGCCGGAAATCGTCATGGTTGATTTGCCCATGTGGGCTATGGAGGAGGAGTTTGTCCAATGATTGACTTGCGCGGCACGATCAAGCCAAAATCTGATCAGCTAAACGCCGATGATCTTATTGGCGGGCCGGTCACAATCCGCATTACCGGCGTGGCTGTTGGCGAGGGTGAACAACCGGTTTCCATTTCCTTTGACGGGGACGGCGGCAAGCCGTTCAAGCCGGGGAAATCCATGCGGCGCGTTTTGGTGAACCTGTGGGGACCGGACGGCGCCGCTTATATCGGGCGGTCTCTGACGATTTATCGGGATGAGCAAGTGGTTTTTGGCGGCGTGGAGGTTGGCGGTATCCGCATCTCTCACATGAGCCACCTTCAGCGCGAAACTACAATGGCACTGACCGCCACCAAGGCCAAGCGCAAGCCGTTCACCGTGCGGCCTTTGGTTGTGGAAAAGCCCGCCGATAAGGCTGCGATTGCGGTTGATGCGTTGCTGGCGCGCATTGCCGCCGGCGAGGATGTGACCGGCGATGCCAAAGTTGCCGAGCAGCGCGCCTGGCTGGCGAAAAACCGCCCTGAATTGGCCGAAAAGATCAATGCAGCCCTTTCCGAACCCGCCGCCGAGGAGATCGCACAATGAGCGAAGGAGCCAAAACCATGAAAATATCAATCATGCAAATCACGCCAGATCTTGCGGCGGAATTTCTTAAGCGCAACACTAGCAATCGCGCAATTAAGAAATCAAAGATAAAAAAATATGCCGATGATCTGCGGCGCGGCAATTGGAAGCTCACGCACCAAGGCGTTGCCATATCGCCAAGCGGTCGGCTTTTGGATGGTCAACATCGCCTTTCGGCAATTGTTCAATCTGGAATTGCGGCGCAAATGGTCGTTGCGCTTGATGTGAATGAAGACGCTTATGAGGTCATGGATCGTGGCGTGGCGCGCAGCGTTTCAGAAGCGACGGGGATACCAAAAAAAGTTATAGAGCCGTGCGGTTATATTTGGCGCTTGCACGAAACTGGCAGCGTAGAAGGGCACGATATTAAAAAGATTTTGAATGTTTTTAATGATCAAATAAGTGATCTTCACGCGGCGGCGGGGAATACACCAAAAGCAAGATCGTCTGCCGGGATTAAGGCCGCAGTAATTTTGCGTCTAAAGCAAAATCCAGATCGCCATTATGCAGACATTCTTGATCAGTGGCGCGCGTTTATAGTGTCAGATTTTGACGCAATGTGGCCGTCAGTAAAAGCTTTTTACCGGCAAATTATTGATGAACCGCAAAGAGGAAACGGCGGGCAAAATCAAAAAGACAGGGCTGTAAGGGCTTGGATTGCTTTTGATCCACACCGAAAAAATATCAGCAAGATCATTGTTCGAGATTATGAAACGTCAATTCAAGAAATGCGCGATGTTTGGCAGCCATCATGGGTGCAACAATGACCGGCGGCATTTACCCCGGCGCATTGCCGGAGGGCGACCCGATCCCGACATGGGCGCTTTGCGTCCTGTCAGGCGCATGGGCCAGCGCTTGGACCGTGCTGGCGTGCGTATGGGTGCTGACATGACTGAGGAAGAACGCATCGCACACTGCGCACAGCTTCAATGGGCAGCGCAACAAAGTCACAAGCCCGCTTATGCAGAACTTGGTAGCATCCGTGCCCATACTGAAGGCGCGAAAGAGCCATGGGGTGAATTGCGCTTGACTTGGGTTGCCGGTCGCCTTTCCGGGTTTGAATCTTGGATCAAAGGGGAAGCGTTTTGGCGCGGGCTGGATATACGAATTGATGAGGATAGGGGATGGTTTCAGCATCAATATCGTATCAAGATGGATGGCCCTCAAAGCAAAATCACTGAAATGGAAAAGTTTCTTCAGGCGGTGTTAGATGGTGAGCGGAAATGAGCCCAATGCTAGAGCGTCATAAGCTGGAAATCGTCAATAATCATGGCGACAGATACATTCGAGGTGAACCCGCGCCAGATGGGTCATGGGTAATGTTCAGAGACGTTGCTGCGCTGCAAAAGCGTTGTGAAGAAGCGGAAAGAACCGCCATCCAAGCGGCAGAATGCCATGCGCGCGAAACACGCAGGGCCGATGCGCTGCAAGCGCGTGTGGCGGAGTTGGAGGGCGTGTTGGAAAGCATCAAAGAGTATTGGAACGGCGCTGACGAAAGCGCGATGGATGCCGCCGAAGAATGCCGACACCGTGCTGCTATTGTGTTGGAAGGGAAGAAAGAATGACCGTCACCACAGAAGAAGCGGAACGGCTGGCAACAGAATACGGAGGTTTTTGGGGATTGCGGGATGTCGCCGCCGCCCTCCGCGCCCTCGCCGCCGAGCGTGATGCGCTGCAAAAGCGCGTGGCAAAATTGGAGGAAGAGCTAGACGCCGCAGGCCGCATTTTGCACATTAGCAGATTCCTTGTTTGCCGCGATGCAAACGACAAAGGGCTCACTGGTTCACCGCATATTGGAAATAAGGAAGCCGCGACAGATTTGGTGAGTCCGACCATAACGATCAAGGTTGTTGTGGCGAATGGTAAAGCAATGGCTGATGGCATTGTTAATTCGCACCCATCAAGCGATGATATTCGCGCGGCAATTCATGTTTTAGAGGCCACCCAGGCTTATCTAAAACCGAAGGCGGGACGCCAGCGACCATTGGCGCATTTAGACGCGAACGACACGCGGACGTTCATCATCAACGAAGGCGGTGATCTGGTCGGGTTGCAGGACAAGAGCGAGCGACCTGCTGGGGAGGGGAAGTGATGGCGAAATACGATGTCTCCTTATGTCTTCCGAGCCTGCGCGAATGGTATCAGCAAGTGATTAAAGACCCTTCGCTTTTGAGAGACTATGATCGCAAAGAGGGTTGGTTTTTACGCAATGCGACTTGGAACGACATGACTCGGAAAAAGCGCACCGCCGCCGCAGCGAAGAAGGGGAAGCCATGACGGAATTCAAAAAAGACCAAGCCGCGCGCCATGCGCTGCTGTCACATTATTGCGCGACAGGCGATACTGTTGCGCAAAACAGGATGATACAGTCTATCGAACTGCACTCCAAAGAGCAACAGGAAAGCATTGGTTTGCTTGTGAAAATCGCGGCCCTGGGCGCTGTCAATTTAGTGATCATACAAGCACTTTTATGGGTGTTTTCATGACCGAGCGCCCTATTCCTTTTCGCGATTGGGAAGTCCGCGCCATCCTTAATGGCCGCCACGCCGCCCCGCGCTTTCATAGCCGCTTGCCTCAAGGCAAGGATGGAGGCTCAAGGTGAGTGACCATTTTGCCGACATCAGCAAAATGGTTACGGATACCGCCTAGGGCTTGCTCTTATGGCCGGATTAGAGTAAAAATGCCTTCGACATGACCGGCCCCTCTGCATTTCGGTGTACGGGTCGGCCTTCTTTTTTTACGCCTTACGGATACCGCGCCCGGAATAGTTCAAAGTGCGGCCCATCCAGAAACGGCTTGCGGCCCTGTTCACGCATCCGCGCCACATACGCCGCCTGCCCAGCCTTGGCGGTGGCGTAATCCCCCATAAGCTGCCCCCACGCGCCGCCCCAGACAACCGGGACGCCCTCGGCAATGGAAGCCGCGCGAAAGGCGTCAGCAAGCGGGAAAAACAGGCTCCATGCCCATGACACATTGCCGGCGCTATCCAGCGGCACCACGTCCACCGCGTGGCCGGTGATGTGCCGGCTATCCAGGGTTTGCGACTTGCCTTCCCCCACAAGCTGGCGCTGGCGCTCAGGTGTCCGCAAGCCTTCCGTCACCCGAAACACCGCGCCGCCCGCCGCCGCGTTCCGCACCACGCGCACCAAATCCTCATGCACCCCGGCCAGGCGCAATTCGCAGCGGGAGGACAGGCTCATTGCCGGGCGACCCCGCGCATCTTTTCAAAGGTCCGCAAGCCGCCCAAGCCAAGCATGGCCAGCACCAACTCGAATAGGTTATCGGTCCCGATGGCCGGCAGGGTTTCTTTCACGCCAAGCGCCGCCATGGCCCAGGTGGCGACCGGCGCCACAATGAACGCCCAAGCCAGCGCAGCCGCGCAAACCCATCCGATCGCCGGGCGCCATCCCGCCACGAATACGGATGAATGCCCGGCCTCGATCTTGTTGACCTCGACCTGGGCGAGCGCGGCTTCATTCGCGGCTCTGACCAGCGCGGCTTCCATATCGGCCTTGGCGCGCTCTGCCGCCGCCTTGTCAGGGATCAGCCGGTCAACCAAGGTTCCAAGCGCCGGGACAAGCGCCGTGATGATTGCGGGGATCATGGGGCGGGTTCTCCTGCTTGCGCTTGCGATGCCGCGCCACCGGTTAGCATTCCTGCCAGGCCATAGCGGCGCAGAATGTCAATTAGGCTATCGTCGAAAACGGCGTATGTTGTAGATGGATTACCATACTCAAAATTTTGCACGCCCTGAATTATGGCCCCCGCACGCCCCTCCTCGCGAGCTTTTTGAAGCACTCTCGCCATTGTGTCTGGGTCATATATTGGGTCATCGGAAAATTCACGCCAACGATACGAACCCATTTGAGACGGGTTAATTTTTACCTCGTAGGGAATGCCAAATCGCTCTGCGTCATCGAAGTTATTTGTTGCAAAAATCGCTTTTTCTCTTGGGTTAGTGGCGGCAGAAAGTGAAAGTTTGTTTAGGTTAGGCGCCCCGCCGTGATAGGCCCTAATCCCATCTCGCGCGCTGCCACCGGAACCCGCCACCCATCCAAGCGGCACGTCCATCCCGTAACGCTCGCCCGGCGTCGGTTCCACCTGCCCGCGCAACACCGCCCCCATACGTGCCCCCATGTCGCCCATGCTTGTCGGCATTGGCGCAAAGCCGCGCCCTTCCGCCGATTGGAAACCCGGATACTGCGGCAATCCCGGATCAGGATTGCCCATTAGGATACGCGCAAGCATGTCCTGGTTGCCGAAGGGTTGCGCGGCGGGGGCTGGCGCGGCAAGCGCGCGGGCTAGGTTTTCGCTCATGTGTTCACCAATTCAGGAATTTGCGAGCTAACTCGACGACGGCGGTAATAAACAGGATCAATCCCATCATCCTGTTCATCATCAACTGTTGCTTGCCCCATTGATCGGCCAATTCCTTGCGGATGGCTTCAAGGCTTTCATTGATGCGGTTGTAACGCTCGGCGCAAACCGCCTCATGCACGGCCTGGGCGGTTTCAACCTCGTGCAAGCGTGGTCCAAAGGATGAATCATGCGGGATCATATCGTAGCGGCCTCCATCCAAGCGGCGTCAATCTGCGCCTCAGTTAGCCCAAGCGCGGCGCCCAAAGCAACGACAAGCTGATGGTCGCGCTCGTAGGTGCCGGAATCGCGCCACTCTATCATCGCTGCTTCGCGCTCAATTGGCGTTCCTGGCATGGCGGCAATCTTCGCTTCCACCTGATCGCCGGTCACGCCAAGGCGCAGCAGCGCAAGGCGAAGCTGTCGGCGCGTGATTGTAGGCACATGCGGCGGCGCAGGCGGCGGCAGGGCGACGATTTCTTCCGCCGTCAAAACCACCACCGTCACTTCGCCCGTCATCACGTTCACCTCAATGCGATTCATGGTCAGAACTCCCACATGATGTTGATGGCGCCAGCATCAAAAGTATCTGCCCCCCCGACATTGGTTAGTCTGACGCGATCCAATACGCCGCCTAAACTAATCACACCGCCTGAAATATGTACGCTTACTGTTGCGGTTCCATCTGCCAAAATTGCTGAGCAAATCCAGGTATTACCAGATATATTCACAAGCCTTATTGAACCAATGGAATTTTGTGCCGCTACTGCCGCGTAACCATGCAAAACAAAACCACTCGTCACATTGCCGGATGAATTGGTAGTGTTCCCCCCGTTGCCGATGCTGCCCGCATTTGAGGAATATCCGGAATTAGCTATAGACCCAGCGCCAATTTGTAGCAGCATTCGGTTGCTACCGTTGGTAGAAACCGCATTCAAATTGATCGTAATGCGGCGCACCCCTGCCGGGATGTCAGTAAAATCAATCGCCGTGCCGCTTGTAGTTGCCTGTTCCGTGCCGCGATTGATACCCAACGAAAGCGCAGCGGCGGCGTTGCCGATGGGGATTTCCTCAATCGCGCCGCTGCCCGCCGTCACGCGGCCCAGCACGCGCGCTGTCGCCATTGAGTTTAGAAATGGCAACGCCGATGCGCGCTGGAACGCCGTCACCACCCAATTGCCAGACCCAAGCGAACTCGCCGTCGCGGTATCGCCCGCCGCCGTGGTGATGTTGGCGCCACCCGGCAGGATCAGCGAGGTCCCGTTGTGTGTCAGCGTCAGCGCATCCGCAAAGCGCAATTGCCGCACCGTGCCGCTTGCAACCGTGCCGAACCCGGTAATCGTCGTGGTGCCGGTAATTCGCAGATTATCTGTGGTTTGCGCGCCGAGATCGATCGTTGTCGCGCTGGCAAGGTCCACCCATGGCGCGGCGCTTTGCAAGCCATTCGCGCCAAACCGCGCAACCTCGGCACCGCCAACCGTGACGGCCAGCGTATCAGCGGCAGGCTGGAACAGGCCCGTATTGGTGTCACCCGACACAAACACGCCAGGCGCAGCCGCCGTCCCCGCAGTCACGCCAAGCGCGCCGGTCATGGTGGCGCCGGCCAAGGCTGCAACCTGCCCCAAAGCCGCCGCGTCAGTGTTGGCAATGGCATTACCAAGCCCGGTCAGGCGGAACCCGCCCATGGGGATGTTTGCCTGGGCGGGCGCCTGGCCATCGCGCGCCATGCTTTGCGTTAAAGCCGTGGCGATGTCATCCATTTCTGAATTGACCGTCGCCGCCGTGATCGTGGTGCCCGCCGTATATGGCGACACCGCTCGGTTATATGTGCCGGAACCGTTACGCGCCATGCGTGTTCTCCATGACAGAATGCCCGCTTTGTG
>Ga0049081_10000153_pt1 | contig 26593 bp, 38 predicted proteins | sample GreLakmeER78MSRF_FD_66717 | JGI IMG/M metagenome (GOLD analysis project Ga0049081, IMG submission 66717) | Freshwater lentic microbial communities from great Laurentian Lakes, MI, USA - Great Lakes metaG ER78MSRF | ecosystem: Environmental > Aquatic > Freshwater > Lake | place: Great Lakes...
GTGATCGCCGCGCTTCGCAAGGCTCTCTCCGCGATGCCCGCGGAGGATTCTGATTCGGCAGGCGCCATGCCGCCGATGTCCAGCGGGCAGGCGCCCGCGTCTCTCTCCCACAAGGGAAACACCATGCAGACGATTCAGTTTCTGACCCTCGCCGCGCGGCTCGGCATCGCCAGCGGCACCGAGGACGAGGCGCAGCGAGCCGTGCTCGCGCGCGCCGAGGAGACGCTCGCCACCCGCCGCCAGCTCGGGCTCGGCGCGGACGTGAGCGTCAAGGATGTCGAGGCCAAGATCAGCGCGCTCGCGGCCGACGCCGCCCGCGTGGCCGTCGTCACCGCCGAGAACGAGGCGCTCAAGGTCCGCGAGGCCGAGCGTTCGGCCCGCGAGGTCGACGAGCACGTCGCCGCGCTCTGCGCCGACCCCTCGATGTCGAAGGCCCGCGTCGCCCTCGAGGGCTTCGCGCGCGCCGATTACGCCGCGTTCTCGAAGGCGTACCCGAAGCCCGCGGTCAGCAGCGCTGCGCTCCTCGGTGGGCGCATCACCTCGGGCACCGACACCGCCCCCGCGGCCGACGGCGAGGAGTCGCACTCCGACCGCGCCGACCGCGAGGCCCGCAAGCTCATGGCGAGCAACGCCAGCCTCTCTTACCGTGACGCGCTCATGATGGCGTCGCGCACGCTCGTCGAGGTGCAGTGATGGCTACGTCGTTCCGCAACCCGGGCTTCATCATGCAGGCGACCGCCGAGGCGACCATCGCCGACGGCGTGGCCGTGGTCGTCGGCACTGCCGACAACTCCGCGGTCGTCGCGAGCAACAACCCCACCGCGGGCGTGCTCGGCCTCGCCAAGGTCGACGGCGGCGGCTCCGTGGCGAGCGGCGCGACGGTCGACATCGTGCGCACCGGGGTCTACCCGGGCATCGCGATGGCGAGCATCACGCAGGGGCAGACCGTGACCGTCGGCGACAGCGCCGGTGGGCTCAAGCCCGCGGCGCCCTCGGCGGGCGTCAACCTCATGTGCCTCGGCACCGCGACCGAGGACGCATCTTCGGGCGAGCGCGTGAGCGTCGCCCTCAACATCTTCATCATGCAGGGTGCGTGACATGAACTCCGATCAGATCCTCAAGCTCGCGCAGGCTGCGCGGGCGCAGCGCCTCTCGGGTGAGGCGCGTCGTCGCATCGAGCTCGGGCTCGGCGTGGGCAACGTCCACATCGACCGCGCGCTCACGAACCTCGCGGTCATGTACCGCAACCGCGACTTCATCGCGGACCTCGTCATGCCCGTCGTCACGGTGGCGAAGAAGAGCGACAAGTTCTTCAAGTTCAAGCCCGAGACGATGTTCAACGTCGCGGCCGTCGACATGGTCGGCGCCGAGTCCAAGCCGGGCCGTCCGGCCATCGCGCTCGACACGCCGGGAACCTACTCCTGCATCGACCGCGGGCTCACGGACTTCATCTCGACCGACGAGGAGATCAACGCCGACGCGCCGCTCTCGCCGCGCATGGACGTGACCGAGATCCTCACCAACTACCTGCTGCTCGCGCGCGAGTTGCGGGTGGCGACGGTCGCGTTCAACAGCGCCAACTACGGCGCCAACCATCAGGCGCTCTCGGGCACCGCACAGTGGGATCAGTCCACGTCGGACCCCGTCGCGAACATCGACTCGGCCCTGCGCGCGCCGCTGGTGCGCCCGAACACGATGGTCATCGGCGAGGAGGCGTACGACGCCCTGCGCTCCAACCCGAAGCTGCTGCAGTACGTCCTCTCGCGCGCCGGAACCCGCTCGGGTCCGGTGCCGATGCGGCCCGACGAGCAGATGATCGCGGACGCCTTCCGCCTCGACCGCGTCGTGGTGGGCACGGCGATCTACAACACCGCCGCGGAGGGCGCGTCCGCGTCCTACTCGCGCGTGTGGGGCAAGAGCTGCGCGCTCATCCGCGTCGAGGACCGCCCCTCGCCGCGCCGCACCGCGACGTTCGGGTACTCCTTCCGCTTCGGCGCGATGGAGACCAGCACGTTCTACGACGGGATGCCGGGCCGCGCGGGCGGCACGTACATCAAGGTCGCGCACTCCGACGATGACGAGATCGTCGGCGGGTCCAACGTCGGCTACCTCTACACGACCGTCGTCTCGTGAGCCGTCGCGACCGTCGACAGCCGTTCGCGTCTCGCGCGCCGGAGGCCGTTGCGCCCCTGGCAGCGTCTCGTGAGGCATCGCCCGCGCCGGTCGCAGAGCAGATGCCCGCCGCTGCCACGGAGCCGCCCCTTGCAGGCGACGTGGCAGCGCGGGAGGGCGATTCCCTTTCCCCCGACGCAGAGGCTCCGCAGGAGCCCGTGCGGGCGTTCGCGGCCCGTGTGCAGATCAACGCGGGCGCGGCCGGTTTCTTTCGAGTCGGTGAGGTGATCCCGGAGCGCGCGGCGCAGGCGATGCTTGCGTCGGGGCTGCGCATCGGGCGCGAGATCGAGGAGCGCTGACGTGGCCGAACAGACCGCCATCGTGACGACCGCGGACGTGACCGCACGCCTCTCGACGCAAGCCTACGCGCGGCTCTTCGCGAAGAACGGCGGCGCGACCGCGGACACGACCTTTCGCGACCTGTGCATCGCGGAGGCGAACAGCATGATCCGCACGATCACGCGCGCCGCGTTCCCCGACGGGCTCTACACGACGACGGACACCCTCGATCCTGGCGTCGTCGGCAAGGGCGTTGACCTCGTGTGCGCCATCGCCGCGAGCCGCCATGCGAGCTACACCGAAGATGGCAACTACGCGATCCTCGGGCGTGAGGCGCGGGCGTTCTTCAAGGCGATGAATCGCGATCAGGACGTGCGCCCGCCCGGCGCGAGTGGCGTCCCGGCGAAGCCGCGCGCGAGCGTGACCAACGTGCAGACCGACGGCGGCGTGTACACCAACAGTTTCGCGCGCGCCGCGGACCTCCGCGACGGAACGGACTTCTGATCGTGGCCGACCGCGTCTACCTCGATGTTGAGCCGCTCATCGGCGCCATCCTCGCGAGCGTCGACGACGCGGTTGCGGAGGGCGCGCTTGACGGCGCGCGCGTCGTGGCAGAGCAGGCCGCGGCGGTGCACCCGTACACCAACCGCACGGGCAACCTGCAGCGGCGCACGCAAGCAGGTCGCGTTGTGGGCCGAGCCTCTCGCGGGCTGGTGCGCGTCGACGTGCTCGGCGACACCCGCTATGGGTCGTTCGTCGAAGAGGGCACGTCGCGCAACCGCGCGTATCCGTACCTCGCGCCCGCGTGGCTCGTGCGAGAATCAGACTTCGCGCGCATCGTCGATGAAGCGCTGACGCGCGGGCTGGAGCGTGTGCTGTGACCCTCCCGCTCGCTGACCTCGAAGAGGATATGTTCACGGCGCTGTCAGCGCTGCTGACGGATCAGACCACGGGGCCGACGACGCAGCGCCCGCTTGCGCTTGTGGGCCGCTTCGCGGGGACGCTCGATGAAAACACCATCGCAGAGGTGTGCGCGCAGTACCCCGCCGCGCTCCTTGCGTACGGCGGCGAGCAGGCGACGCGCACGGTCAACACCATCGGTGGCGACGCGGAGGATCGGAGCCTTGTGCGCTGGACGGTCTACGCGGCCGTCGAGGATGTGCGCGCCATCGAAGACGGGACCGTCGGCATCAGCACTGCGCCGGGCGGTCTGCGCATCGTCGACGCAGTGCTCGGCGTGCTGTCGGGGCTCCCGCTGGACGATGCGTGGTTTGACCGTCGGCTGCGTTCGGTGGGCGTGCGCGAGGCGCTCATCCGCCGCGGCACGGTGTACGTCTACGCGCTCGACTTCGAGGCGATGCGCGCGCTCCCGCAGGTCACACCGACGGACGGCAGCAAGACGCTCACTGCGATCCACGGAGACGTGAACCTCACGGGCACGATCAACGGCGACAACCCCGACAACCCCGTGGTGCAGTTCATCGCGGACACGGAGTAGGACTGACCATGAACACGATTCGAGTGCGCGCGAAGGGCGACGCGATGCTCCCGGTCCTCGGGATGCGCGGTCGCTACGTCGGTCGCGACAAGGCGGGCGCGATCATCGAGGCGGGCGTCGACGTGCCTGCCGAGAGCTACTACCTCCGCGCCGTCGCGCGCGGAGACATCGAGGCCGTGAAGGCCGTTTCTGAGGTGAGCGAATGACCATCACGGTGGCCGGTGTGCCCGCGTCTCGCAAGACGCCGGGCGTCAACTTCAACGTCGTCCTCGGCGGATCGGGCACGAGCGCGGGCAACGCGCCGCAGCGCACGATCATCCTCGGGAACATGATGCCGAACGCGATCACGAACTCATCGCCCGCCTTGAGCGTGGCGGCGGGAACGTGGATCGTCCCCGGCTCTCCGAACACTGCGCTTGAGCAGCCCGTGTTCGTGCCGTCGCCCGACGACGCGGCCACGCTCTTCGGGCGCGGCTCGGAGCTGTCGCGCATGGCGGCGGCGTTCTTCGCGCAGTCGCCCGCGGGCACGCTCTACGCCTGCCCTGTGGCCGACGCGGGCGGCACTGCGGCGAGCGCGACGCTGACCTTCGCGACGAATGCGACGGGCGCGTTCACGGTGCGGCTCAAGCTCCTCGGCAACGTCATCGACGTGCCCGTGGCGAGCGGCGACACCGTGACGACCATCGCTACCGCGGTGGCCGACGCGATCAACGACGCGCAGGATCTGCCCTTCACCGCGCAGAACGCCAGCGGCGTCGCGACCATCACCGCGAAGAACACCGGCCCGCGCGGCAACACCATCGTGGTCGATGCCTACTTCGTGACCTCGACGGGCACTGAGGTGCGCATCACCACGGCGAGCACGGCGAGCGGCGGCGGCACCACGGGCGCATGGAGCAACACCGCCACGCTCGGCGGTGAGATCACCCTCGCCGCGGGCGCCACGCAGGACACCTTCGCGAACGCGCTCACGGCCATCGACCCGGTGCGCTTCGACCGCATCGTCGGCTCGTGCATCGACGCGACCAACATCGGGCGCATCGTCACGCACGTCAACACGCACGCCGGCCCCACGGTGCAGAAGCTCGAGCAGGGCGTGTGCGGCAGCGTCGACACCTACGCGAACGCAGTGACCCTCGCGACGGGGCAGAACGCATCGCGCCTGCAGGTCGTGTGGCACCACGCGTCGGTGATCCCGGCGTGGGAGTGCGCCACGCAGGTCGCCGCCGCGCGCCTCGCGGGCGACGCCGCAGTGTACTCGCCCGCGCTCCCTGGCGAGAGCGACAACCCCGCCGCGAACCTCGACGGGCTGCAGCTCGCCACCGTGCTCGCGCAGCGCGTGATCGCGGATCAGCCGACCTCGACGGAGATCGAAGGCGCGCTCAACAACGGGCTCACCGTGCTCGCGCCGAGCTCGGGGCGCCCGGGTTACGCGACCGTCGTGCGCTCCATCACATCGCGCTCCCTTCGCAACGGAACGCCGAACTACGCCGTTCTCGACACGTCCAGCGTGACGGTGCCCGACTACGTCGCCGACTTCCTGCGCGCGGACCTCGCCACGACCTTCGCGGGGTGCAAGCTCGCCGCCGACAGCGCGAACGGCACGCCGCCGCGCATCGCCCTCGTCGTGACCCCGTCGATCGTGCGGTCGCACATCGCGCAGCGTCTCGCGGAGATGGAATCCGACGGCATCCTCCGCGACGTGGAGGCGAACCTCTCGCTTCTGCAGGTCGTGGAGGACGCGAGCGTGTCGGGTCGGCTCAACTGCGAGATCCCGGCCGAGGTCATCCCGGGTCTGCACATCATCGCGGGCAACATCCGCCAGCTCTGACAGGAGACCACCGTGGCCATCTACTCCGCTCCCGGCTTCGTTCTCTACAACGGCATCCCGGTGCTTCAGGCATCACAGGTGTCGATGAACCTCCAGACCGACAACAAGGATGTCAGCACCCTCCTGCTCGGCGTCGCGGGCTTCTCCGCGGGTCCGCGCAAGGTGCAGATCGACGTGACCTCTGCGATCCCGCAGGCTGGCATGGAGCAAGCGTGGGTCACCATCGCGGCCGCGCAGGCTGAGGTCAACCTCGCCTTCAGAATCGCGAACGTCACCTACAACTGTCGCGGCGACATCCGCGATGCCAAGGTGGACACGTCGGTCGACAAGGCCAACGACGTGAGCTTCACCTTCCATGGCGTGCTGGTGAATCAGGCATGAGTGACGACCTCGACGCGAAGGTTCTCGCCGCGACCGGATGGAGTCCGTTGCGCAAGGCGCTTCACGCGTCTGCGCGAGGCGCCGCCGTCAAGGTGATCGAGTTCGACGGCTGCGGCGGTCGTCTGCGCGGCGTGCCGCTCGGGCTGCGCACGCTGTCGGCGGACGAGAGCTTGCGCCTTCGCGCCGAGGCGTTCCGCTGGCTGTCCACGGAGTGCGGTTTCTCCGCGGACTACATCGTCGGGAGCGCGGACGGCGAATCACACCTCGCCTTCGAGGTGAAGGTCCGCACGCTCGCGCTCGCGCTTGTCGAGCCCGGGGGCGCCAACGCGCCCGTCGCGAAGGACGCTGACGACCTGCGCAAGATGCTCGAAGCCGACGAGGTGACGCAGCTCTTCGAGGCGTACCTAGATTGGACCGCGGAGCGCTCGCCGATCAGCAGCGCGAAGACCGCAGAGGAGGTGCGCGACCTCGTCGACGCGATGGGAAAAGCGATGGCGCCTACCTCGCGGTTGAGCGCCTACGACAGCGTTTCGCTACGTATCATCGCGACCGAACTGGTCAACCGGGTGCGAGCGCTGACGAACGCACCCTCGTCGCCTACGCCGTCATCGAGCGACACGGCGACGGCATCCTCCGACACCTCGGATTGATCGAGTAGCATGGCGCGCGCTGTACTCCGCATCGATGTCGACACGTCCAGCGTTTCGCGCGCGATGGGCGACATCCGCTCGACCGCGCGCAGCGCGCAGGCCGCGATGACTGCGGATGCACGCGCGCAGTCGCAGCAACGCGACCGGCTCGCGCGAGACGAAGCGCGGCACCGTCAACGCATGGAGCTCGAAGCCGTGCGGACCTCTCGCACGGCGCTGAGGATGCAGACCGACGCGGCGCGCAGCGCCGCCAACGAGCGCGCCCGCGCGTCGACGCTCGCGGCCCGCACAGAGATCGCGGCGCAGGGCAACGCGACGCGGCTCTACATCGCCGCAGAGCGCAACCGCACCCTCGTGCACATCGCAGAGGAGCGGCGCCGCACGCAGGTCACGGACCGCGAAACGCGGGCGCGCGAAGCCGCGGAGCGTCGGTCCGCGCGGGAGGCGGCGCGCGTGGCGCAGGCTCGCACCCGCGCAGGGCGCGACATCGGGTATGGCGTGCGCCGCGGGCTCAACGTCGGCGGCGACGCTGCGCTGAACGTGGGGCGCGTGGCCTATGCGCAGATCCGCGACGAGCGGCGCACGCGCGCGGAGGCGAACCGCACGCTCACCTACGCCCTTGGCGGCGCAGGCATCCGTGGGTTCTCGACGCAGGCGCGGCAGCAAGTGTCGGCGTTCTCAGAGCGCACGGGCATGAGCTACGAGGACGTGGTCAACGCGCTTTCGCTCGGGCAGCAGCGCGGCTCCGCGCTTGAGCTCAACGGACGCACGCCGGAGCGCGCACTGAGCGACGCCCTCGACACCGTGCGGCAGGCGAACGCGACGGGCACGAACGCGGGGCAGCTCCTCGCCGCGCGCGGTCGCCTCGGCGGCGCAGGCATCAGCGGCACGAATCTCGACGAGGTCATGCGGTACGTGCAGTTCGCCGCGGACCGCGGGAGCGTCGAGGTGGATCAGATCATCCAGCAGGGCCTCCCTGGCGCGCTGCGCTTGATGTCATCGCGCACTGCGGGTGTGTCGCCCGAGCAGCGGCAGCAAGCCGCCGTCGCGGCGTTCCGTGAGAGCGTCGCGGTGCAAGAGGTCATGGCCGGTGCGGGTGGCCGCGCGGGTCAGGTGAGCAACGCGTACAACGCATTCCAGACGGCCCTCTCGACGCCGCGCCGTCAGGATCAGATGCGCGCGAACCTCACCAACTACGCGCAGTCGCTCACGGGCACCGATGCAGCAACGCAGGCGCAACGGGCGGCGGTCATGGCGCTTGTCGAGGGGCCGAACGCGCTCTACGAAAACGACCCGTCGCGGCTCGGCGCGCGCCGTCTTCGGGGCGACATCGCGAACTCTCCGCTTGCGCTCATGGACCGCGTCACGCAGGCGATGGGTGGCAACTCCAACGCCGCGTCGAACATCTTCGCGGGCGGCGGTCAGGGCAACGCGCAGGGCCTCTTGAGCAACGTGCGGCTGCTCTTCGCCACGCTCGGCGCGACCAACCCGGAGACGGGCCGCGCCCGCACGGAGGCGGTTCGCGCGCTGTCGAGCGGCGGGTACACCGCGGCGGACATCGCGGCGCGCGGCGCAGCCGTCGAGAGCGATGACCTCGCGACGATCCGGCGCAACGAAGAGGCGCGCGCGAAGGCGCTGACAGACAACACCAGCGCGGCTGTGCGCCTCGCCAACAGCATCGACAACTTCGCCACGCGCAACCCCATCGCGAGCGCGGCGATGCAGTCGGGCGGCGGGCTGCTTGGCGGCATCCTCGGCGGCGCGCTTTTCCCGCGCATCGGCGCTGCCATCGCCGGGACGCAGATCGGCGCGGCCGTGGCTGGCACGCAGGCGGCGCAGGTCGCAGCGTCAGGCGGCGCCGTCGGTGGCGTTGGCCTCGCGGGTGGCGCTGTCGCGGGCGGGCTCGCTGCGATGGGTGGCGCCGCGCGCACTGCGGTCACGGGCAACACCGTCGGCGGTGGCCGCACCGACACCATCGGGCGCATCAACGCGGGGCTCGCCGCGCTGTCTCCCACGGGCGCCGTTGTCGAGATGGGCGCGCAGACGATTGGTGCCCTCGCGCGGGCGATTCAGGGCATGGTCGTGCAAGCCACGGTGCCCGCGCACGAAGCCGCGCACGCCGCCTCTGCGCGGCCCGCAGGAGGCCGCTGATGGACGCGCTCCGATCACTCCCCGAAGCGACCTATGACGGCATCCGGTTCCCCGTCGAGCGCCTCGACATCGAGGGCGGCAACGACCTTGTAGAACACGTCGCGTACCGCCGCCCCGGCGCGGACGTGGAGCCCACCGGGCGCAAGGCGTGGCGTGGGACCATGACGATCCCGCTGATCAACACGCCCGTCCTCGTGGCGCAGTACGGCACGCTGTTCCCGGGGCTGCGGCGTGACCTCATCGAGCGGTTCGCAGACCGTCCCATCGCGACGCTGATGCACCCGACGCTCGGGCAGATGACCGCGGCCATCGGCGAAGTGTCCGAGACGGCGAGCCCTGACGACCGCGGCGGCGTGCGCATGACCGTGCGATTCGTCGAGCATGACGCAAGCGTCGCGCTGCTCTCTGGTCCCGACGTGACCGAGTCGCCGGTCAACCCGCAGCAGGGCGCCACGGTGGCAGCGCGCGCGGCCGACAAGGCGAACGCGGGCGTCGCTGGCTATCAGACCACGTTCCCTGTGGTAAGCGCGCAGATCGCGTATCTCGACGCCGCGCCGCGCACGTTTACGCAGATCGCATCGAGCATCCGGCTGATGCTGCAGCCCGTGGACGCGAACCTCGCGCTCCCGTCGTTGACGGTGGCGAGCGCGCACGCGGCTTACGTCGCGTCGGCCGCGCTGCGCTCCGCGATCTACGCGATGCGCGACCAGCTCATCCCGACGCCGCAGACCTCGCGCGTGTACACCACGCCGCGGGTCATGGCCGATTGGGAGGTCGCGCACGCCGTCTACGGCGACGCGTCACTGACGACGCTCATTCGCAGCGCGAACGCGATCACCAACCCGCTCGCCATCCCCGCTGGGCGCGCGCTGACGATCATCCCGGCGCCGGGCGTGTGACGTGGCGATCCAGCACAACGCATCGCTGACCATCGGAGACAGCGGCGTCGAGTGCGACGTGTGGGACCAATACACCCTGTCGCTCTCGATGCTGCGCGCGGGTCAGCCGTGGACGTTCTCACTCTGGCGTTCGCGTGATCGGCGCGCCGCGTGGGACGTGCTCACGCGCACAGTCAAGCTCTTCGACCGCGTGACTGTGAGCATCGACGGGCACCCGCAGTTGACCGGGCGCATCGAGCTCATCGAGCGCCGCGCGTCGGGGCACGGCGAGTGCGCGATGATCCTTTCGGGCCGTGACCTCGCAGGCCCCGCGCAGTCGTGGGACGCAGACCCCACGGTGTCCATCAAGGACACGCCGCTCGAGGATGCGCTTACCGCGATTTTCGACCCGCTCGGGCTGACGGTGCGCGTGACCGCTGCGGCGGCGGCGCGGAGTGTCCAGAGCGCCCGCGCGCCCGGTGCCCGCAGCCCGGCGACATCGCGCCGCAGGAACTTCGTTGACCGCGCCCACCCTCGCCCCGGTGAGAAGGTGTGGAGTCTCGCCGAAAGCATGGTGAAGCGGCTCGGGTACATGCTGTGGTGTGCCCCTCGCACAGACGGCACCGTGGGCCTTGTGGTCGACGTGCCCGACTACAACCAGGAGCCTGCCTACACGCTCACGCGACGACTCGACGCGCTCGGCATGGGGAGCGGGAACATCCTCGACGGCACCGAGTCTCTCAGCGTGCGCGAGGTCCCGACCGACGTGGCTGTCTACACCGGCACGCCGCGCGGTGCGGCGACATCGGCGCGCTCGCGCACGCAGGTCGTCAACGCCGCGCTCTTCGACGACCGCGTGACCCGCGGGTTCGTCAGCGCCACCACGCAAGCGCAGCCGCGACACATGCGGTCCGAACGCGCCCGCACCATCGACGCCGCGCAGAAGGAAGCCGAGCGCGCCATCGCCGAAGGCATGCAGGGCTTCTACCGATACACCGCGCGCGTCCAGGGGCACGCGCAGGAAGCGGGCGGTGCGATGCGTCTCTACGCCGTCAACACCGTCGCTCGCGTGCATGATGACCTCTTCGCCGATGCGCAGGGGCGTCCGCTCGACGCCGCGCTCTACGTCACCGACGTGGAGATGACCGGGTCGCGCGCGCAGGGGCAGGCGACGACGCTGACGATGGTGCCGCTGCACTCGATTCGTGTTACCCCGGAGACGTGATGGACGAGGACGGCGCACTCCAGTTCGTTCGCGTGACCGGCGTGACCGCGTCGTCATCGACGCGCGCCACCACGCTGCAGGTCGCGGGCGTTGGGTCCGAGAGCAACAGCAACGACGGCGAGCGATTCGACGGCGTCGAGTCGACGCAGCCCGCGGGGCTCATGGCATCGCCTGCGGTCACATCGACCGCGGAGGCTGTGTGCGTGCGCCGTGGTGATGAACTTGTCGCGCTGGTCATCATCGACAAGGGCGCGGCCGCGCAGAACGTCGAGGCGGGCGAGACGCGGCTCTACGGCGTCGGGTCGAGCAACTCGACGGCAGTGATCCGGCTGCGCGCCAACGGCGACGTGGAGATCACCGCGAAGAGCGCGCAGGCGATCCGCCTGACCACGGCGGGCGGCGGTGACATCGTGCTCAACGGCGGGTCGCTCAAGGTCGCGCGTGTGAGCGACGGCGTCAGCGTGCAACTCACAAGCGCCGAGGTCGGCGGCATCGTTGCGCCATCGGGCGGTGGACCGTGCACGCTCGCGTCCGGGTCCATCACCCTCAATGGCACCATCGGCAGCGGCGGCGGCGCCACCAACGTGAAGGCATGACGTACGCGATCACACGATCACGCTCCGGCGCCACCGGCGAGGTGCAGTGGGACCGCACGCGCAACTCATGGAAGCGCGCAGCGTCGCCCGCGACAGAGATGGTGCTCATCGTCATGCGAACGCAGCGCGGGGCGTGCATCGTTGACCCGACGCTCGGCGTTGATTGGTCCTCGGTGGACCTCTTGCGCACCGACGCGCAGGCCACGGCGCAAGCCGCGATCCTCGCGGGCCTCGCGCGCTACGTCGCGTCGGGCGCCATCGCAGACGTGACGGCGCGTGTGCTTGTGTTTCCTGCGCGTGGACGGATCGAGTTCGATGTGTCTTTCGTCGACGTGCGCCTCGGCGCGCAGACGCGACAGCGCGTGACCGGAGAGGTGTGACCCGTGGCATTCGTAGGACGATCACGCGAAACGATCCGCAGTGCGCTCCTCGCCGATTGGGCGTCGCTCTACGCCTCGCGCGGCGAGACGCTGTTGGTGTCGCCGGGGAGCGACGCGTACCTGTGGGCGTCTGCGCTCGCGGTGCAGATCGAGGGCACCGAAGCGCAGGCCGAGCAGCTCACGCGCGACATCCTCCCTGACGAGGCGAGCACGGAGGCGCTCGACCGGCATGCGTTCGTCGACGGTGTCACGCGCCTCGCGGGCTTCGCCGCGCGCATGACCGTGACCGTGGGCAGCGCGGTCGCCACGTCGTACACCATCCCCTCTGTGACGCGCATGGCATTCGGCGACGGCACGCTGTACCTCGTCGAGACCGCATCCGTCACGACCTCGGGAGCGCCGCCGACGGGCACCATCACGGTTCGTGCATCGTCGACGGGCGCGGCGTCGAACCGCAACGTGGGCGACATGCTCACGTTCACGTCGACGCCGACGGGGCTCAACAGCACGGGCACCGTGGCGACCATCGTGCGCGCTGGCACCGACGCGGAGAGCGATTCGTCTCTCGCACAGCGGATCATCACGCGCCGACGAGAGCGCCCCGGGTCGGGCAACCGCGCGGATTGGCGCGGCTGGACGCTAACGTACACCGGCACTGAGATCGCAGACGCCTACGTCTACCCGTTGCTCGCACCGCCCGTGGCCTTCCCCGGCGCGGGCACGCCCTCGACGCCGGGCACATTGACCGTCGTGGCGACCGGCCCCGCGCAGGGCGACGACGTGACCAACACGCGCATCGTCCCCACCGACGACGCGAGCGCGCGCACCGCAGGCGCCGAGCTCACGCGCGTCCAAGAGTTCATCGAGGGCACGCGACTCCCCGACGGCACCAACGTAAGCGAGAACCCGAACGACGCGCTTCGCCCGGTGCCCGTCGCCGTCGGGAACTACTGCGTCCAGGCCATCGCGACGGTGTCGCAACCCGTGTTGCTCACGGTCGTGGTGAGCGCCGCGAATGACGTGCAGTGGTCGGGCACGATGACCGTAGTGTCGGCCACGTCCACGACCCTCGTGGTGAGCGGCGATCAGACCGCGCAGAGCGGCAAGCGCGCGTTGGTCGCGCTCGGCGAAGCGAACCGGCGCGGGTCGTACAAGCTATTCACCCTCGGCACGGGCGTCTACAGCAGCCCCAACACGACCTTCGCGGTGGCCGACGACGACATCGCCACCGCGACGGGCACGGTCTACCCGGGCGTCGCGAACTTCGAGGCGATCCGCACCGCTGTGCTCTCGTACTTCGACACACTCGGCCCCGGCGACACGTCGCCCGCCTCGAGGTGGCCGTCCGAGGATGACGGCGCCCGTGCGAGCGTCTACCGCACTGCGCTCGCGGCTGCCGCCATCGGCGCCGAGGGCGTGCTCTCGTGCACCACCGCGACTCCGTCGAGCGACGTGACCCCGGCCGCGAAGACAGTGGTGACGCTGACGACGTTCCGCGTGGAGACGTGACATGGCGACCGTGACGACCTTCGTTCGCGCTCGGCCCATCGAGTCGTCGCAGGCTGGCGCGGCGCGCGACCTCACGCCCTACGCCCTCGGCGCGCTCGGGACCATCGTGGTCACGGAGGATGCCTCCGCGGACGGCGGCGCAAGCGTCGTGGTCACCGAGGACGCCTACTCTTGGAGCGGCGTCTACGGCGTCGCCCTCGACCCGCGCACGCAACGACCCTTCCGCCGCGCGCCGTGGCTCCCCGTGACGTACCCCGACGACCTCGCGGGGCTCCTCGGCGGTGACCCGCTCGCGGCGTACGTCACCACGACGGCGACGGCCTACGCGGGCCTGCTCGGCGCGCTCGCGGCCACCCTCGGCGCGTGGGGCTGGACCTCGACGGAGGACACGAACTAGCGCGCGACGCACTCCGCGCGGTCGGCGTTGACCCCGCGGCACACCTCACCGACGGGGCACTGATACCCGCAGCGGCGGCAGTCGAAGCCCTCGCGGTGCGGGTCGACGCAGATCCCGTCGCACGGCACGAAGCCGTCGGTGCACGTCGCTCCGCAACGACCTGCAGCGCAGACCGCCACCATGCCGCGCGGCGGCGCAGGGCAGCGGATGCCGCACCCGCCGCAGTGCCGCGGGTCGGTCTGCGCGTCGACCATGCACTCGGCGCCGCACCGCAGCGCGGGCGGGCACGCCGGGGGCACGTCAGCGGGCACGGGCGCCGCTGCCTCCTGCGGGGCGTCTGCGGGCGTCCCGGCGTCGCGGACGGGCGAGAGGGCATCCGTCGGCGCTGACGCCTCTGCGCGGGCGTCTGCGGGCGCCGCGGGGGCATCCGGCGCGACCCCGGCGTCAGCGGGCGAGAGGCACGCGCACATCCCCATGACGCCGTCGCCCTGGCAGACCTGCGCCCCGCTGCGACCGTCGGCGCAGGCGCATGGCGTCGAAACGCCGGGGGTGCAGTCCCGCGGCGACAGGGACGGCTCAACCGCGCACGCGGTGAGGGCGGCGAGAATGGCGGCGATGTGGCGCATGGTGGTAGCGTACGCTTGACACGGGCTCTGTGCTAAGGACCGCGCGACGTGAGACAGACTCAACCGCTCCCGACGACAGGCGCCACCGACGCGAAAGTGCTGCTCGCGCGGCAGTTGGGGCGGCTCCTCGGCCCGTGGCTTGACGCGCCCGACGGATCGCGCAACGCCGCGGACCTCGTCGCGCTCGGGTCTGCCATCGGCGACGCGGGCGACAGCGTGGCGAGCGCGGGCGACGAGGCATTCGTCTACCTCGCGTCGGCGCTCATCGAGGAATGGGAGGCGCTCTACGGGATCACCACCCCGGCGCCGACCCTCGAGGAACGCCGCGCGGACCTTCTCGCGCGCGCCCGCGCGGGCTTCGTCGCGCACCCGCGCACGATGGTGGCCGCGATCAGAACCATCGCAGGGGATGACGCGACCGTCGTGGAGCCGCTGTGGTCCGAGGTCACGGTCGACCCCGAGCGCGTGCACGTCATCGCCGTGCGCATGAGCGTCGACGCCTACGGCACGCCGCCCGAGCACACCGACACCTATCTCCGCGTCGGTGCGGTGGTGCAGCGTATGAAGCCCGCTCACGTCGATGTGGTCTACACCGGCACGCAGACCGCGGGCTTCTACACCGACGATCCGAACAGCCTCACCGACAACACGATTCTGAGGACGTGACGCATGGAGCCTCTTGCGAAGACATGGACGGTGATGGAGCAGGTCGGGTCCGCGGACCTCAACCAGCTCCAACGCAACGCGGTGGCGATGCGCCCCGCCGTGGGCGTCGCCACGAACTCATGGAGCGCTGTCGCCAACGGGCAGCAGGGCGTGATGTTCCAATCGGAGAGCAACGTTGCGAACAACACGGTCATCACCATCGACACGTCGCTCGATTGGCGCGACCGAGTGCTCTACGGGTGGGTTCTCGCGTACGGCGCGGCGACGTACCCGGGCAACGCGAACGACACCAACATGAACAGCGGCTCCGCGTCGCTGTACCATTTCGTGCTCTACACCGGCACGGGTGCGACCGACGGCGGCGCAGCCCTTGTGAGCAACGGCAACCCGCCCGCAATCGGGTACTTCACCGACATGGGCGTCACCAACGTGCTCGTGTTCTGCGACACGGGCGCAGGCGGCGGAAAGCTCCGCATCTACAACAGCTCGGGCGCCGTCTTCTACACGCCCACGGTGTTCGTTTACGCCACGCAAGACCTCGGCAAGCGCTGACCTCAACGCCTCTCACTCAAGGAGCACTCACATGGCCAACCCCGCATCCTTCGTCACCGCCGCGTCCGTCAACGACGTGAACACCTTCACCGCCGCGCAGACCTTCTCGGGCGGCATCACCCGCGGCGTTCGTCAGATCGTGCCATTCGGGCAGACCAACATCGCCTCGGGCGACAACGCGACGCCCGCGAGCGCGACGCCCGTGCAGACGCACTGGTGCGGCGTCTCGGGCCTCACGACCTGCGCGTTCGTCGCGCTGCGCGCGGGCTCCGTGACCGGCCTCTCCATCAACCTCAACACCGCCGCCGCGGGGTCCAACCTCATCGTCGGCGTCTACAAGAACGGCACGATCATCAACGCCGCCGCCATCGTCACGCTCGCGAGCGCGACCAGCGACGTGAAGGGCAGCGGCACGTTCGCGCAGAACGCCTACACCTTCGCCGCGGGCGACGTGATCGACGTGCGCATCCGCACCGGCTCGGGATGGTCGGCCACCGCGGCTGACGCGTCCATCGCGGTCGAGATCGAGTCCTGAGACGAGGTGACGCCGTGGCGAAGATCAATCCCATCACCCTGCGCGCGGCGTCGCTGACGCTGACGGGCTCTCTCGCCACGGTCCTCGGGACTGTGAGCGCTGACAACGCGAACGCGGCGAGCGGCGCGGCGAGCGTCGGCTCCCTCGCGTCGCTCCGTCTCGTCTGCGCCTACGCGCGCAACGCTTCGTCCACCACGGGGCGACCCGTGTTCCAGGTCGATCTCTCGATGGACCCGCCGAGCACGGCTGCTTCGGCGGTGTCCAACTGGCTCCCGGCGATGCTCCTCGACAGCAGCACGTTCTCCGTGGGCCGCATCGACGCCTACGCGATGCAGGTGTCGCTCGCGCCGTCGGTCGTCGGCACCACCACGCGCGGCACGCCGCCCATCGACGTGACGGGCGCGTACTGGGTCCGCGTGCGCGTGCTCGATGTCGATGGCGCGAACCCCGGCGCGATCTCCGCGCTCGCCTTCGGCGGTGAGACGTGAGCGCGTTTGATCCGAGCTCGCCGGGGCTCCCCATCGTGCCTAGCGGCGGCGCGTCCCTCCCCGACACGCCCGCGGCGGTGTTGCTCGACGTGGCGAACGCAGGCAAGGCGATCATCCTCGATCAGACGACGGGCGAGGGCCTCGCGCTGTCGGTCGCGACGCTGCTCGAGGGCGCGACCGGCGAGGCGACCGAGACAGCCGCGAGCGGCGATTGGCTCGTCGGCGACGGCACGGGCGGCGCGCAGCTCGCGAGCGCGGCACCGGGCGACGTGCGCGCGGTCCTCGGCATCACCAGCACAGGGAGCACGCTCTACGCGGCGGACGGCACGCCGGTCAACGGCGGCGGCACCGCGAGCGTCTCGGGCACCGGCAGCACGAGCACGTTCACGCTGACGGGCGCGGGCACTTCGACCTACGGCTCGCCGGGCGTCACGTCGCCGAGCATCTCGTTCACGATCCCCGCGGGCGCGAGCGTGATCGAGGTAGAGGTGCAGATCACGGCGCTCAGCAACGTCGCGACGGCCGGGTACAGGTTTCTCGGGGTGGTGTTGCGCAACAGCGGCACGTCGATCCCGACGGCCGCGTGGGGCGTGAGCCAAAACGACAACGGCGTGACCTACGGTGGCGGATTGCTCAACGGGCTCAACGGCGCGCCGCACACGTCGAGCACCCCGTGGCCGTTCAACAACATCGATCGCTGGCAGCGCGCCACGCTCCTGCCGCGCGTCCCCCAGCTCAGCGTGCAGGTCGCGACCGCGAGCGCGGGCGTGCGCCCCACGACGTGGACGTCTCTCGCGACGCCGATCCCGCTGCTCACGTCGAGCTCGGGCGCGGTGCCCGACACCGGCGTGGCCACCGCGCTGGCGATCGTCCTGCAGTCCTTCAGTGCGGGCGCGAGCACAGTCACCGGCCGCGTCACGGTGCGGGTGACGCAGTGACCGCCGCCGCGCTCTGGCTCTGCGTGCGCGTGCTCGTGCGCGACCACCGCGCGCCCCTCGTGCCCCCGCTGCGCCTCGTGCGCGTCGAGGGGCCGCACCTCGCTCGGGGGCTGTGATGCACCCGGCGCTGCAGATCGCTCTCGGGGTCGCGTCCCTCGTGGTGGTGCTCTCGCAGATCGTCGCGCGGTGGGGCGGGCGGGCGCAGCGGCAAGAGAGCGACGGGCGCGTGCTGGAGCGCGTCGAGGGCGCGGCGCAGTCCCAGGCGGTGACCGGCGCCACGCTGTCTGCCACGCTGCAGACGCTCACCGACACCGTCTCGAAGATGAGCGCCACGCTCGATGGGGTGGCGTCGAAGATGAGCGTGCACGACGTGGCAGTCGCCGAGGCGCGGGTGAAGGCCGACGCAGACCGCGACCGTGTGACGCGGCTGGAGGCGCAGGTCACCGACAGCGCCGCGCGCCTTGTCGACGTGGACCACCGGCAGACCGAGGCGCGGCACACGCTGCGCGCGGAGATGCACACAGCAATGGCGGCGCTCCGCGCCGAGGTGACCAATGCTCCACGCTCTGCTCGTCGAGGACAATGACGGCCATGCCGGTCTCGTGGTCGACGGGCTGCGTGACCTCGCGAGGGTGCAGCACGTCGCCACGGCCGACGAGGCGCGCGCGATCCTCCGCACGCTGGTGCCCGACGTCGTGCTCTGCGACCTGCGGGGCACGTCCGACCACGACGCGCCGCTGCTCACGGCGACGAACCTGCGGATCGCCCTCGACAACGCCTCTGCGCGCCTGCGGATGCGCGTCCCGCTGGTGCTCGCCTCGGGGCTGGACCCGCACGTGCTCGAAGGCATCGCCGCGTCGCTCGTGCACACCCACGCGCTCCCCAAACCGTTCTCCCGCAACGATCTGCGCTCGCTGGTCGAGCGCGTCACTGGAGTGACCCCATGACCCTGCAAGAGATCAACAACGTGGTGGGCGTGGTGCTCACCGTCTTCGGCGTGATCGGGACGCTCGCGCGAGCGATCCCCGCGCCCGCGTGGACGCGCATCGAGCGGGAGTTGCCGCGCGTCGCGAACACGTTTCGCGCGATGCGCGCGGCAGGCCCCGACGTAGTGAAGTTCGCGCGCGCGGTGTGGGCCGTTGTGCGCGGCACGCCGTGGGGGCAGCGCGTCGCCCCGGTGGTGGACGCCGTCGACCGCGCGCTCCCCCGCGACACCGTGGCGCCGCCGCCCCCCGCGGGAGGTGCGTCGTGATGCACCGCGACAACCTCACCCGCGCCGCGCTGCGGCTCGCCGCCGTGGTACTCGTCGCGGCCATCGCGGGCGCCGTGGCGAGCGGCTGTCCGGCGCCGCGCCTCCCTGTCGTCGAGGGGTGCACCGTGCGCGCCTCGCGCTGTCACAACGACCGCCCGCAGGTCTGCTCCTCGACGGGCCGCTGGCACGACGTGGGCGACCTCGCGTGCGCCGCCTCCGGGGCGGTGTGCGTCGAGGTCGACGCGGGCGTCGCGCACTGCGCCCTCGCGACCGATGGGGGCGCCCATGAGTGACCTCGCCGCCGTCGCCACGACCCTGCGCGCCGGGCTCTCCGCGCGCTACAACACCGACGAGATCACCCCCGACACATGGTGGCTCTCGCTCTCCCGCACGGCCCTCGGCGCCGTCGCGATGGTGCCCGCGATGACGTGGCTCCGGCAGGTGCTCGACGTGCTCGACTCGGAGATGGCCGCGCGCTCGGTGTGCCTGCCGAAGATAGGCGGCGAGGGCGCGGTGATCGTGTACAGCGCCGCCGCGCTCGCCGACCCCGTCGAGCTCATCGAGACCTGCGCCCACGAGCACGAGCACGCGCGGGTGCTCAAGGCCGACCCCGACCTCCAGGTCGCGATGGACTACACCTCGGGCGAGCTGCGCGCGACGACCGAGGCGAGGGCCTACGCCGTCGGCGCCTTCGCGCGCTACCTCGTGACCGGGGCATGGCAGACCGCCGACGAGATCGTCGCGCCTCTCGCGCACGGCTACCTGCTCTCGCCCGCGGACCGCGAACACGTCGTGACCCTCGTGGCGTCGCACCTCGTGTCGATGCGCGCGGGCGTGGTCCCGCCGCTGGAGGTCTGCCACGTCGTGCTCGAGATCCTCCGCGCGAAGCACCCCGAGGCCATCGTCGTCGAGGCGTTCCGATGAGCGGGCGGCTCACACCTGCAGAGCGTGCCGCGGCCGGGCTCTCGGCGGGCGGGCTCATCGTCAACGGCGTGCGCGTCGCAGTCCCGGGCGTGCGCGTGACGACGTGGCTCGATGACCCCAAGCGCGCGCCGCCGATCACCGACGGGCGCGCCATCACAGCTCCGCCGCGCGCCTTCGTGTGGCACACCTCGAAGGGGGTCCTGTGCCGCGCGCTCGCGCCCGACGCGATCCCCTCGACGCACGCGGAGACGCTCGCGCTCTACCAGAGCCGCACCGCCCGCGAGGTTAGCTGGCACCTCACCGTCGACACCGACGCCGACGTGCTGCAGCAGGCCGACCCTGCGCGGTGGCAGTGCTGGCACGCGGGCGGGGCGAACTCCTGGAGCCTCGGCGCCGAGCTGGTGCAGCGCGACGCGACGGGCACCCTCACCGCGCCGCAGATCCGCGCCGCCGCCGACGTGACCGACGCGGTGTGCGCCGCCCTCGCGATCCCGCGCCGCGTGCTCGTCGGCCCCGACGGCGCGCCGTGGGTGCGACAGGTCAAGGACCTCCAGAGCACCAAGGCGGGCGGGCGCGGCGTGGTGTGGTCCGGCGTCCTCGGGCACGTCCACCTCACGACCGACCGCGGCGCGGGTGATCCCGGGCCGTGGATCTTCGCCGAGCTCGTTGCCCGCGGGTACGCCCGGCACGTCGTCGACGCCGAGGGCCGCATCGCACGGGAGCCGCTGCCGTGAAGCGCGACCCGCTCTCCCTGGCGCTCGCGGGGCTGCTGATGGGCCTCGCCGCGGTGATCGCCGTCACCCGGGCGTGCGAGCACGTGGTGCCCGACCCGCTGCGAGGACCGGCGCCGCAGGTGCACCCGCTCATCCGCGCGTGGGACGCAGGAGTGCGCGAGTGACCCGCGCCGCGACACCGGCTGACGTGCTCTCGGGCGCGGCGACGTGGACGTGCATCCTCGGCGACGTGCGCGAGTCGTTGCGCACGCTGCCCGACGAAAGCGTGCAGTGCGTCGTGACCTCGCCCCCGTATTGGGGGCTGCGGGACTACGGCTGTGCGGGGCAGATCGGCATGGAGCCGACGCCCGCGGAGTACGTCGAGACGATGCGCGCGATCTTCGCGGAGATCCGCCGCGTGCTCCGCGCAGACGGCACCGCGTGGCTCAACCTCGGGGATAGCTACGCGGGATCGTGGGGCGCTCAGTCGCGCGAGAGCGGCGGCGTTTCCGCTGCCAGCGCGCATCAGGTCGAAGCGGCGCCCAAGCGCACGCGAACGGGCGCGATCCCCGAGGGAAGCGGCCTCAAGCCCAAGGACCTCGTGGGCATCCCGTGGCGCGTGGCGTTCGCGCTGCAAGACGACGGGTGGTGGCTGCGCTCCGACATCGTGTGGAGCAAGCCGAACCCGATGCCCGAGAGCGTCACGGATCGCCCGACGCGCGCGCATGAGTACGTCTTCCTGCTGACGAAAAGCGCGCGGTACTTCTACGACGCCGACGCAGTGCGGGAGGCTGCGACAGACCCGCAGACGCACGCGGGCAAGCAGCAGAACCAGAATGCGACCGGCGCTGGTTTTGAGATTCGCCGCGGACTGACGAGCCAAGCGCCAAGGGAAACCCGCAACGCCCGCTCCGTGTGGACCATCACGCCGGAGCCCTACGCGGGCGCGCACTTCGCGACGATGCCGCCCGAGCTCGCGCGGCGCTGCATCCTCGCGGGCTCGCGCCGGGGCGACGTGGTGCTTGACCCGTTCGGCGGGAGCGGCACCACCGCGCTCGTTGCGGTTGGGCACGGGCGCCGCGCGATCCTCTGCGAACTCAACGAGGAGTACGCGGCGCTGCAGCGCGAGCGGCTCGCGGGCGTCGATGCCGACTTCAGCGTGCCCGTGCGCATCGCGCCGAAGGCCGCGCCCGTCGCAGCCGATCCGCGCCAACTCTCCCTGCTCGCGCGAGGTGTCGCGTGACCGCCCGGTGGCTCACGCACCGCGTTCTCGATGCGCTCGGCTGCGGCCTCGTCGCGGGCCTCTACGCGCTGCGCCCGTCGCGTCGCCGCACCCTCGTCGGCGCTGTCTACGCGCTCTCGGACGACGCCCCCCGGTGGATGCGTCGTGCCGCGGGCGCGGTTGCAGGCGCGGCTGTGACCCTAGCCGTGGGCGTCTGCTACGCCGCGGCGGCGGTCGGCGCTCAGACCGCGCGCATCGTCGCGTGGCACCGAGACCTGCGAGGGGCACGGTGCGGGCGATGGTGACCCGCCTGCGCCGCCTCTGGCTCGCCGCGCTGCTGCTCTGGCACCGGCCCGCGCCCTCGGTGGGCGTGCTCGAGCGGCTGTCGCGCTGACCCCCCGCGCCACCCCGGCGCACACGCCCCGCGTCCTGCGGTGGCGCACTCCCCCGCCTCGACTCAGCCCGCGTCGCCCTGCGCCGCGTGCAGCCATCCCCCCGGCGCGCGCCAGCGCCGCAGCGTCGCCACGTCCACTCCGAGCCGCGAGGCTGCAGCCCCGGCGCCTTCGGCGGCGACGGCGTCGAGCAGCTCCGCGCGGGCGGCGGCGATCACCGCGTCGATGCGGCGGCGCGTGCGCGCGGAGAGCGGGGAGCCCTCGGGCTCGCGCGTGGCCGCGAGCACGGCGAGGGCGGCGGCGGTCGATGGGAGCGTGCGGGCCATGCGTGTCCTGTCTGCCCCGTGGGGCGTGTGCGGCGCGTCGTGCGCCGTCCCCGAGGCTCCGACCCGTGTGGACGGGAGCGCCGGGGACGGGGCGCGGAGCCCCGCGGTGTGGTCAGCGCAGCGTGTAGTTCCCGTCGCCGTGGACGTGGCCCTTGACGAAGCCCGCGGCGTCGCGCAGCGTGGCGGCGATCCCGTAGCTCTTGCAGAGCTCGATCACGTCGGCGAGGGTCTGCGGCTCCTCGCTCGCCTGCGCCGCGGCGTCGTACGCCTCGCTGGTGTCAGCGTCGGTGAAGGTCACGGAGTAGGTCGTCTCGGTCTCGACGGCGGGCACAGGGGCGCGGACCGCGAGCCCGCAGGCCAGGAACGCCGCCGCGCTCGGCGCCTCGTAGATCCGACGCAGGGCGGTCCAGTCGTGCCCGTCGAGGTCGATCCCCATCAGCTCCGCGGCCTCGGTCACCGCGTCGGAGTCGCCGTCGAGCCACTCCGCGGGCGCCCACTCCTCGCCGCTGGCGCACTGATCCGCCGCGAGCGCGCCGCAGGTCTCCGCGATGGCCCGCACGTAGGCGACCGCGAAGTCCGCGGCCTCGTGCGAGCCGTCGGGCATGTTGCTGTGCGCGAGCTCGCGGGCGGCGGCGTCGAGGGAGAGGGCGATGGCGGCGAGGGTCTCGGCGGTGATGGTGCTGTGCATGGTGTCGGTCGCTTTCTGCCCGGGTCCAGCGGGCGGTCTCATCAGCGCGGGCATCACCCGCGGACACCCCGGAGGGTGTTTCGACCTGCTCAGGCTGCGAGCGCCGCGAGCGCGAGGGCGATGGCCTTCGCGTCTTGCCCCTCGGGCAGCTTGCCCGCCCACTGGATCGTGACCACGTCGAGGTTCGCCGCGCGGCGGCGCACCTCCGCGGCCGAGAGTTCGCCACCCTCGCCGATCCACTCGCGGGCGTCGGCGCGGGCCGCGTCGGTGTCGTCGCCTTCCGCGACGCCCCAGATGAGGGACTCGCCACCGAGGCGGCAGTCGCTGTCGATGGCGACGGTGATGGTGCGGGCGGTGCTCTCGGTCGTCGTGGTGCTCATGGTCGCTTCTCCTGTCGCGGCGCGGTCCAGTGCGCTGCTGACTCCCAAACCTTAGCGCGCAATAATGCGCGGTGCAAGCCCCTGCGATGGGGCCGCGGTCGATTTTTGCGAAGTGCCTTGCCGCAAGCTCTTTTCGCGCGTCGATTCCCGCCACGCCCGTGGCGTGCTACCCTGCGGGCGTGGCGCCGTCGGGGGACGCGCGCGGTCGCTGGCGGGTGCCCCGGTCCAGCGGCGCCACCCTGTCAGACGCGCGAGGGGCGTGGATCTGACGCCGCCACGGTCTGCCGGGATCTGCGACACTCCCTCAGCACCTCGCCCCGCCCACCACGCACAGCAGCCCGCCCGTGTCGGTGCGCCACGCCCAGAGCGTGTGCACGCCCGCGCGCAGGAGCTGCAGCTCCAGGCCGTGACCGTCGGGGCCGGGCGGGAGCTCAAGCAGGTGCACGGGGCCGAGCGCGGTGTGCCGCGTCCACCAGGTGCAGCCCGCGGGGCAGGCCTCGGGGGTGTCGTGCGTCGAGGGAGGGTCGAGGGTGCTCATGCCCCGGGACTCGGGTGCCGGCGGCCGGAGGTTGCGTGGGGGCGGACGATTTCGGATCCTCCCAAGGTGACCCCCGCTGACGCCGCCCGCCTCGCCGCTGTCGCAGACCGCGAGCTCGCCCGCTGCGCCACGGAGGCTGAGCGGGCGGCGGCGCGGCGCATGGCGTGGGCGCTGGTGCGGGCGATGTCAGCCGCGCCCGTAGGGGTGAGTGACTCACCCGTACCGGCGTCGCCCGACGTCGCAGGGCGTCGCCCCTCCCGCGCGGGGTGACGGTGCGCAACGACCCGCAACGCCGTTGCCGGGTTCGAATCCCTCTCCCAGAACCACCGCAACCCCCTGCGGCGCAGCGCTTTGCGTCGCAGGGGGTGTGCAGCGCTCACCCCTACGCTCACCCGTAGCCCTCTCGGCGAGGCCCGAGCGGACCGTGAGCCGGAGCATCTCGGCGCACTGCCGGGACCACGCCGGGGCCACGTAGGCCTCCCGGGCAGACCCGCCGCCGGCGGCGTGCGTCCACCGGGCGGCGATGGACTCGGCCATCCCGGCGTCGGCGCAGAGGGAGGCGAAGGTGTGCCGGAGGTCATGGACGCGGTGCACGGGCAGGCCCGCGCCCTCGAGGTCGCGCTGCAGCTCCCGCCACACGGCGGACTGCCGCCGCGCGCTGCCGAGGGAGGGCACGGCCCGGTGTCGTCGCGCTGGGACGATCAGGTCGAGGGCCCCGGGCTCGCGCCCGTACCAGCTGCTCCAGCCCTCACGCCACCACGCGAGGACCGTGGCGAGCACGGGGTGGAGCGGCACCTCGCGCACCGTGCGGGTCTTCGTCGCGCGCCGCGCGCCGGTGCGCCCGTCGACCTGCTCGGCGAGGATCACCGCCGCGAGGGGCTCCCGCGGGGAGAGGTCGCACCACCGCAGCCCTGCGGCCTCCCCGAGCCGCGCGCCCGTGAGCAGGAGCAGGTGATAGAGCACCGCGCGGTCATCCTCGACGCCCGGGTCGCTCAGCAGCTGCTCGGCGTCGGCGCGCGCCAGGCGGTAGCCCCGGCGACGCTCCGGGTGTGCGTCCTCGGCGCCGGGCGTGAGCTCGGACGGGATCACCGCGCACGGGTCCGCGGAGAGCAGCCCGTCGAAGACCGCGCGGCTCAAGGCGCGGCGCAGCACGTCGTAGGCGTTGCGCACCGTGCGCTCGGCCGGGGGCGTGCCGTAGCGCGTGCGGCGTGAGCGGGCCTCGGTGATCCACCCGGCGACGTCCCGCGGGGTCACGGCGCGCACCTCGAGGGAGCCCAGCCGCGTGCCGTCCAAGTATCGCGCGACCCGGGCGGCGTCGCCCTGCGCGGTGGTGTAGTCCTGCGCGGCGCACCAGCGGGCCACCCACGCGGCCACGGTGATGCCGGGGGCGGGCGCGGCGTCGGGGCGGTCGGGTGCCCACCTCCCGGCGTCGTAGAGCGCCTGCGTGCGGCGCGCGAAGGCCACCGCGTAGCTCTCGGTGACGGCGCCCTCGGGGCGGACGATCCGCACCTCGGCGCGCGGGGAGCGTCCGTGCTGTGGGGGCTCGCGGTGGAGGGTGATGCGGGCGTAGCGGACGCCCGCGCGGACGACGACGGAGCCCTGGGGGCGGCGCGGCATGGGGCGGGGAGGCTACCCGCGCGAGCGGGCAGGGCGCGAGAGGGCCGCGTCGATCTCATCGGCGACGGCGCTGTCGGGGCGTGCGGAGAGCGGCACCGGGCGCGCAGGGGCGTCGAGGCCTGCGCGGTCGACCTCGGCGACGGCCACGAGGGCCACCCCGGCGACGTCGCGCACCGGGACACCGGCGCGGTAGCACCAATCGCGGAACGCGCGCGACGACGGGAACCCGCGCGCTGCGGCCTCGCCCGACAGGGTGCGCCACGCGACCCGGGCGTCGTTGCTCGCCACGGCGTCGAGGAGCGCGGTGGTCAGGGAGGCGACGCGGGCGGGGTCAGCCACGCCACACCTCCTCCCGCACTGTCAGCCCCGCGGCGCGCGCGAGGCCCACGGTGTACTCCGTGCCGCGGGTGGCGCGCTTGCCGGGGGCGTCGACCTTGATCCCGTCGAGGAGCGCGAGCACGGAGACGACGGCGCCCGCGTCGCGCATGGCCGCGATGTCGCGCACCATCGCGGCGTTGCGCAGCAAGGGCAGCCGCTGCCGCTGCGGCGTGCCGTACGGCGGAACGTGCTCACACCACGGCGTGTCGGACGACTGAGGCGCATAGCGGTAGATGCGCCCCGCCCATGATCCGCGCGCATAGTACATGTGGACGGGGAGGCGGCGGCGAGTCTGCAACGACTCGCGAGCGGCCTCGACGTACGCCCACGCGTCCGGCCCCTCAGCATCCCCCACGATCAGCAGGTCCACGCCCGCGAGCGCCGCCGCGATCAGCCCGCGCGCCCACGCTT
>Ga0049081_10000154_pt1 | contig 26568 bp, 38 predicted proteins | sample GreLakmeER78MSRF_FD_66717 | JGI IMG/M metagenome (GOLD analysis project Ga0049081, IMG submission 66717) | Freshwater lentic microbial communities from great Laurentian Lakes, MI, USA - Great Lakes metaG ER78MSRF | ecosystem: Environmental > Aquatic > Freshwater > Lake | place: Great Lakes...
TCTTGGCGCTGTAATACCCGCTAGTGGTGCGCGCATTGCTACAGCAGATGTAGACGCTGTTCGTTTTTATTATGCTTCTGGAAATATAGCATCCGGAACTATCTATTTATACGGTGTCGCTAAAACCTCTTAAGGAAATATGGCTACAACAAACGCAATTAATGCCAATTCGACAGGGCTAGTGAAGTATAACGGAACGGGCACGTTTTCCGGTGTTACAGTCACGCAATACAACGCATTAATCGGCGGTAGTAGCAACGCAATAACATCAGTAGCGCCATCAACGACAGGTATTCCTTTAGTGTCACAGGGAGCAGCTGCCGATCCAGTATTCGGAACGGCGGTTGTTGCAGCTGGAGGCACTAATTTAACCACGTATGCCAGTGGGGATATTATCTATGCAAGTTCGGCAACAGTGCTCAGTAAACTGGCTAAGGGTACAGATACTCATGTATTGACGGTAGCATCCAGTTTACCAAGTTGGGCAGCTCCAACAGCCGGCGGAGGTGTTTGGACTTTTCTAGCGTCTGGTACCGCTGCGGCTTCGGCAACATTGGATTTTACAACCGGAATAAACAGTACTTATAATTGCTATGCGTTTGTTATAGATAGTCTCCTCCCCGTTACATCTGCAACAAACCTTTATATGCGAACCTCAACAGATGGCGGGTCTACATATGATGCGGGAGCATCTGATTATGGATGGGCAAAAAGTTCAAACGCCAATCAATCCAATGATAATGCCGATTCGGAAATGTCTTTAGGCGATAGCAGTTCAAATAGTAGATCACTATCAGGAATTGTATACGTATATAGTCCATCTGATGCATTACCTTGTAACGTGATAATGGAATTATCTTATACCGATAGCGTATCCGGTAAAGTAGTATCAACAAATAGAGGTATACGATTTGCTTCAGCAAACGTAGATGCCGTTAGATTTCTTTATTCTTCTGGAAATATCAATACAGGAGTTATATATCTATATGGAATATCAAAAACATCATAGGAGATTTTAAATGGCATTAAAAAGAACAGTTGCATCTAAAGAGGGTGGGTATGACGTTGAATGTACACCTGAAGAAGAAGCAGCCTTTAGGGCAGAGTGGGCGAAAAACGACGTAGCGCGAGCAAAGGTAGAGTATCTACGCCTGAGAAAATCAGAGTATCCAAAGCAAGAAGAGCTAGACAAAGCCATGTGGGAACACATTGCAAGAGGAAACTCAGCTCCTATGAGAGAACTTGATGCTCTAATGAGAGCAATAGATGAGAAGTACCCGCCTCCTATTGCTTAAATATAATTCTGACTGATAGAAACAAATTGTCCCTTAAATAGGAGTCGATTATGTCACCTATCGTAAACACTTCATTTACCATGAATAGCGATTTCTCTAGATGTTGCCCTAGAACTCTAAATATTTCTTGCTGCTGCTTTAAAGCCGAGTCAGATCAAGACGATAGAGTGCAGGAGCTAAATACAATTGAACAAATTAATGCTGCGTTAGCTGCACATGAGTCAAAAAGAACTTGGAAGTGCACTATTCTATAAAGAAAATCCTGGGTAGCAAGTTTTTTTTAAAACATATGTGGGAATCTTTGTCAGTGTTTGTCAATCTACGGAAGATTCCTGTTCATAGTGCTGTCTAAAAGCAATCCATTTCTACAACTTGCCTATATTTAAACAGCACATGAACAAGTTATGTTAGATAGTTCTGTCTATACAAAAAGAGGCTTGTGAACAATTCCACAAGCCTCTTGAATAAGAAGAGATATATTAGTTAAATCTCTTCTTCGGTTTGTTTAAAAAAATTAAGATACTTTCCAATATTCAACGGGACCTTTTCTATAAGACTCTAAGTCTACATCGATAAGCTCCGGAATCTTTGTATATTCAACGGCTCCCTTTCTTAGAACCTTCGACAACTTGATACCGCCCCCCACAATATTTGAGTTGCCAGAAATATCTATTAGGCGTTCTTTTAGTTTTTTTTCCTGCAACTCCAAAGCTTTCAGCTGTAAGCGTAAACTTTTGTATTCTTCGGCTGTTTGTGTCCATTCAACATCGCTCCTTAAATGAAAATCACGATCCTCTAACTCGGGAGCTTCCATTTCCTGGATGCTTTCCCAAAACCGCTGCTCTTTAGTAATTAGTTTTTTAATGTAATCGTCATCCCTCTCAACTTCTACAAGCGCCCCGGTGGTACCGTTAAAAGAAAAGTAATAACCGTGATCTAAACCCGTACAAGCCATTTGGTGCTGCATTTGAGGCATATACTTATCAGGAACCCGTCCTGACACAGCCGAACTATGATCGACGCTTCCAGGGCACTTAATTTCAACCAGAACATCTCCGGCATCGGTGATCCCATCAAGACTAGCCATCATCCAATCGTATTGTGTCGAAAAAACAACCTTTGGCTTCGTAACATATCCAGTTGTTAGCTCAAACTCACGTCTAGCAGTCTCCTCCATAGAAGTACCGCGTCTCATCGCCTTATTAGTCTCTTGCTCATATAATCCTAGCTTCTCCTTCCATAATTGATACGGAGTCTTCCATGGACTAACACCCATAATTACCGGCGCATCTGATGCACCAATATAACTTCTTCTCATCTCTAGCCAATCGGCTGTACCTTGAATTAGTGCTGACATATATTATCCTTTATTAAAAATTCTATTATAAATATCTGGTGAGTAAATAGAGAGGCGACCTAATAATTTTATTAAAATGTGTCTAGACAATTTCTCTACTGACTCGTCTTCTTTTCTTTCAGCAAGCGCCATATCAACTAAGGCGTCCGCATCGTTAATTATTCTATCAATAGTAATTTTCATTAGAAATCCGGAGTTGATAGAGATGAAACCTTCTTCAATGCAGCGTTATAAAGTCTCTCAAAAACACCCACTTCAATCTGTGATATATCTTTACCATAGTTTTTCTTGATAAACTCATATACCTTACTTCTATAATCTTCATCGCATTGTGCTAAAAGACCCTGAAGTTGCATTACTTGCTCTCCTGATGCAACATCTACAGCAAGCAAACTCTCATCGTTTTCGCTAAAACAAGGCGTGTGTTTCATATGTCCTTTATCAAATGGATCTTCATTTGTAAATATAGCCTCTAAATAACACGGCTTCTCATTAAATTGATCTAGTATGTATTCCGCTGTGTTTTTGTGAGGTATCGGATTAACCATGTACTCGGTATCCATCTTCTCGCCCTTCTTAACAATCTTGATGTCATAGAAATAAGGCGCACCCCAATCTTTGTCGTTGCATAGAGCCTCAATAGCATTACGAATAGACGCTTGTGTTATATGCAAAACTTGAATGCTCTCCTCGTCGTAATTCCATACAACAAATGACCAAAAATGCTTAATAGCTTTCTTTGGGTCATATGGACGTTGCGGCTTTTCATCCATCTTGTAGCGAACTGGCTTGGTATCTAACCAATCTTCCCAGCCAACAATTGGAGCTGTTAAAATACGTACTCTATTCTCTCCGTCTTGGAGCTTCATATAATTATTTGATGACCTTGGTGCTTGATAGCCTTGTGGTAAAAATGACATGGTTGACCTTGTGATTTGGTTTGGTTGGGTTTGCTTGTGTCCGTTTTTGCGAAGTATTAAAGACATACTTCCTCCTTTAATGTAACTGAAGGGTTTGTCAAAAGATAGCCAAAATTAAATATTTTTGATCTATGTCGAATCACCTTTGGCTGATGGTCTGGAAATTCAAACCTTACGCCTAATAGGTGTTGCGCTTCGTCTAGATGATTTTCTAGCCTGGACGTGTCTAAAGCTGTATTTTCATATAACATCTCTAGAACAGCGCGTAAATGGTCTCCAGCTTCACGTATGATATCCTGGGCCTTGTCGCACTCATGACAGTCTGGTTGCGTGCAACTGTCTTCTTCGTAGTAATACATTTGGTGGTTCCTTCTAGTTTTGGTTGGTTGGGTTCTTATCTCAGCTATTCGCTGTGACATATGTAAATATAACACACCATGCTATTTAATGACAATAGAAACAATTAAACAAAAACAACAAACCGTTAACATGAGATGTCTACAAAACAAGTTGTTGCTAAAAATGTGCAAACATATATATAAACATGCTCTTCTAATCAGGAGGGTTAAAATGGAATTAAAAAGTTGGCTTAAAAAAAACCGCGTTACGCAAGTTGCGTTTGCATCGCATTTAGGTGTAACACAATTTTATTTATCCAAAATATTAAATGGAAAATATTACCCCAGCCGATCCTTGGCTATTAATATAGAAACATTAACAAATGGAGAGGTGCTAGCACAAGATATCATGTTTCCAGACACCCTGCTTTCAGAAAGAACTAATTTAATGGAAGATAAAAGAACGCAGCGATAGAGTAAAAAAAAGAGGGGGCCGAGTAACCAACTCAGCCCCCAAGAAACCCAACCAGCATAAAGAACCACCAATACGCTAGATAAGAACAAATGTATAACCACACTTATAATTGTGGTTTTTTTATTCTCACAAAAACAATGCTCTTTTTTGTATTAAATTAACACTAAAAAAACCCAACCAAACCAAATCCCCTGTAAATATACTGAGAAAGGATAAAGGAAAAGTAGATGCCCCCAAAAGATATCCTAGAAAATGTTGGTACCAGTGACTTCAGAATATATAACGTATCATTAGCAAAAGAACTCACCATATACGCCTCAGTAATAGTCAGCGAATTCTATAACCAATACATCTCGTGCAAGAAAAATAATACCCTACAAACACTTCCAGGAAGCAAACTAAAATGGTTTTTCTATGACATCGAAACAGTCTATCAAAGACTAGGTATCTCAGAGAATGAACAGCGTGCCGCGCTCAAGCTACTAGTATCATATGACCTCATCGAGAGACGTGTCTCAGGGCTGCCAGCTAAACGATGTTTTGCTCTAAAATTCGACAATATTCAAGAATTTCAAAAAAACATTAAAGAGTTTGAAGATACTATTCAAAATTTAACCAATGACAATGAAGAGCACGTTCAAAATTTAAGTAGCAACAATTTTGTGATAAAACAAAATTCTAATGATATTGAATTTGCGGTAAATCAAAATTCTAATGTTACCTCAAAAAACTTGCAAGAAGTCTATAATTCACCCGGCTTGCCACGTGAAATCAACAGAATTGACGTTAAAGAACATTTTTTGAAAAAAAAAGCTCCCATATTACATAATACTCATGAAGCTATGTATCTCAATACACCTATTCATGAAAATACATACATCAATAGTGAAAAGAAAAAAAACCCGCGTGCGCCCGCGTACGCACACGCACACGAGGGCTTAGCCGATATTGAAAAAAACACTACTCGGCCTTCGGCCTCGCTTTTTTCTTTTTCTAATTCTAATTTTATTTTACACGGAAGTCATGTTAAGTTAAAAAGCGAAGATTATACCAAGCTTTGTAAAAACCATACAAAAGAGCTCATTGATGTTTTAATCACAGAAATGAACGATTATTGCGCTGCAAATAAGCCTAAAGGCTATAAGTGCTATGCGGCAGCTCTTAGAACATGGGTTAGGAGATACAGTGAAAACAATCCTACAAACTACTACAAAGCCAAACCAATCAACCCCGATAAGCCGGTCATGGCAAAGCATCCACCAGAAGCCATTAAGCAAAATGAGACACCTGAGGAGCGTAAAGCTCTTGGTGGGAAGAGGATAAACAAATCACTCTATAGCCTACTTGCTTTTCAGGGCAGGGATATGGAGGGATATATCCTCGATGAAACAATTTAAGGATATAACTTTAGAAAGCAACGCGGAATATATTGTAGAGCCAATTGTTTCATGGGAATATTTTTCAAAGTCAGAGGGAATGGGGGTAGATTCTGAGGGTGCGGATATAGAAAAACTAGATATTCATACACGATCAATAGCCATTCAGCTTATAGCGTGGGCAAATAACCCACAAAAAACTCTGTATCTTTGGGGTGCACCTGGTTGTGGTAAGACATTTGCGGGAATTGCCATTTTAAAACACGTGTTTAATAAGTATAAAAAACCATGGATACGCTATTTAGAGGCCTCTTTGATTACAGATATAGGAAAGAAAAAAGGAACATCATTTCTCCAAGACACCTATGCGGAGTGTGATCTTTTGATGGTGGATGATTTAGGGGTATCAATGCCTGCAGAATGGGAGCAGAGGTACACTTACGACCTTTTCGACAGACGTTGCCAGCGTTTAGATAAGCCAACAATTGTCACAAGCAACCTATCAAAAAAAGAATTAACAAAAGTAGTAACAGAGCGGGTAGTTTCACGATTACGAGGCCAAGAGTTTGAATTTATAACAGGAGACCTCAGAAACTAGCGTTTAAACGCATTTAATACCACCTAGAACGAGCGATCTTGTGTTAAACGCAAGATTGTAAGCCTAAAACGCGTTCGTTGATTCTAGGTGCCTTAAAACAAGAAATCAGAAAACTCAACCAAAACCAGAAAAAGGACCAAATGAAACATAAATTGGATAGTTTAGACAAGTTGTTGTTAGCAATTAGCTTTTTTTCGGCCACCTGTTTTTTAATAACAGTTACACAAGGATGTTCTTATACAAACAAGAAGATGGGACAAAACGACGATTGGATTGGCGAAGAGATTGTAGAAGAGGTAATTAAATCACAAACAGGCTTGAGAGTAGATCTTACGCCAGAATCACAAGAGAGGTAGTAGGTTTAAATGAGTAGCATTGATGAGATACGAAAAACGAAAATCAGAGCAGCACTGGAAAACACAAATCTAACATTTGGCTCACTAATTAGAACTATTCGTTCGGCATTAGGCGTTAAGTTATACACAGCATGTGAGGAAACGGGTATTGGTGATCAAAAGATGAGGGCTTTTGAATTAGGAAGATTTAGCAGGAGGCCAGATGAAACAGACATCAAGTTGCTGGCTGAATATTACGGAATTGAATACGAAAATCTTGTGGACAGAGTTGATAAACACATTGAAAGATCACGTAAAATGAGAGAGGAGAAGGGGCTTATATGACTGAATATCAATACACAGATACTCAATCTCTAATTGATAGTAATAAATATCCATTTACGCGAGAGCAATTTAGATATCTTCTGAGACATCGTGATAAGAACGGGCTTAACAAAGCCGCTCGAAAGATAGGGAAGTGCATTTATTGGCGCTCAGACCTATTTGACGAATGGATTGAAAGTCATGCAGAAACAACAGAGTGAAATATTCGTGGGATATGAAAAAATTAAAAAAGAAGAACGGAGATAAAATACTAGATCTCATTTCTGAAGATGAAATACTAGGTCTCATTTCTGAAAACGATTATCTATCATTTATATCAATTCTATCTGAATTATCGAGTTTAGAAATTGATTCTATTTGGGATAAGGATGAGCAACTTGGACAGATACTCACAGACTCAATAAGTCTATACAAAGGGTTGTTAGAGCTTAAGGAACAGTTTTTTTGGGCTCATGAAAGGAGGTTCAATAAGTGAAGATAACAATATTTGGAGATCCAATTTCCAAAATGAGGCCAAGATTTGCTCGTCGTGGGAAATATGTTTCTACATTTGATCCGCAAGAAGAGCAAAAGTTAACAATAAAAGAGCTATTAAAACAGCACTTTAAAGAGTGTTTAGAGAGTAATGATGTTAAAATCGCAACAGAGGCCAAAAGATTTGCCTCTACGCCATTCTTTGAGTGTGAGCTATCGTTTCATATCAAAGCACCAGAAAGTTGGTCTAGCGCACTAAAGAATGAGAAAATATGGGGTATAACGAAATGTGACAATAAATGTGACCTAGATAATTACGAGAAGTTCTATCTTGACTGCATGAACAAAATTATATTTAATGATGACAAGCAGATTGTAATCCTAAAATCAAGTAAACATTACTCACTGGATCCAAGGGTTGAAATTAATATTTCATCTATATCGTCTAGCGATATTACTGAAGAAGCCAAAGGGGTGTTAAGGGTATTAGGTCCAAGCGAGGTTAGGGAATTGTTTGAACTTTGCTACGAATTGCATTGTTTAATTAAGGATGCTCGAGATGATGATGTTAATCCGAATTGTGATCTCAGTTTTTATGAAGCATATAATGAAATACAACTTTCCAAGACCGCTATAATTTTATCTGAATTGGCTGACAAATATGCTGTACCGTTAAAAAAGATAAAAACTAATTACGGAAATCTTTGGAAGGATGTGCGTGAAGATTATACAACTAATAAAGAAGTGGTTTTGTCAAAAAAAACAGAAGACTGAGATAGAAGTCGTTATTAAGCGAATTCCTATTATTAACTATCCCGAATTAATGACTTACGTAAATTGCATGATAAATAACCATAAAGGGCGCTTTCTCTCGATTAACTCAGAAGTTATCGTGACTCAAAGCAATGGGCCAAATTATCTATTCGTTACAATTGTATTTGAAGTCGATAAAGGAGAGAAATAAGCATGCCACTACACAAGGGAAATTCCCCAAAAACCATTGGGAAAAACATTAAAGAACTGAAACAATCTGGTCGTCCACAGAAACAAGCTGTGGCTATTGCGCTATCAACAGCAGGAATAGCAAAAAAGAAACCCAAGAAACCCAAGAAACCAAAAACCAAAAAGGAATAACAACCACAATGCCACAACAATACACAGTTACCTTTTATTACCTGGACGATAAAACTGCCTCGCTTGATCTTGAGGAGCGTTTTATCATTGATTTTATGAACCAATTTGAAGCCGGAAAGACGTTTTACAATGATTTAAAAACAAATCTATTTTGGTTTAACAAAGAAAAAGTACGGTATGTCACAGCTGTTAGGAAAGAAATGTTTGACCACAGAGAGAATTTCTAAGAATGGATAAAGTAGAAATTTCAATTCTTGTTTTTATAGCACTAGCACCGTTGTCTTTTTTTATTCTTATTAAATCTCTTGTATGTCTTATTTTTTGATCTATGATGGAAGATAGCGGAATTATTGTTAGTTGGCATATAGAAAGCAGAAAGATTGTTGACCTTCGTGATCATTCAAAGAATCCGAGAACTCTGTCTAAACAGCAAGCAATTCACTTAGAGAAAAGCCTTAGGAAGTTTGGGCTAATAGACAAACCTATTATTAATCTTGATAATGGAATAATAGGCGGTCATCAGCGCATTAGGTTGTTAAAGGCTCTTCAAATAGAAGAGGTTGAGTGCTGGGTTCCTTCTTTCATGTTAAATCCAAAAGAGGTGGACGAACTCTGTATTAGGTTAAATAAGAATACTGGAGAATTTTGCTGGGACACTCTAGCGAATCTATGGGATGGTGACGAGCTTATAAATGCAGGCTTTTCAGAGGGTGAATTGCTTGATGAAAAGGTCGTTACTAAAAAGAAATCATTGAAAATCATATTAGAATTCGATACTTCTGAAGGAATGCAAGACTGTCTTGCGAGTAAAGAATTCAATGAGATCAAGCGTTTCGACCCTAAGATAAAAGTAAAAAAATGAGTATTTTTGATACCAATATTAAGTTGTTACGTTTTTTAAGAGCATATCAAACCCGTCAGTTACATGAGCTCGAATGTATTGTAGAGGAGTTGGATAGACTGGAATTATACATTGAAGGACTGGAGGATATGATGGAGTTAGTCGAGGAAGAGGATTCTGTTTCTTTGACGGACTGGATGCTATGATGGAATGAATCGAGGAACTAGTGTTTCTCGTGGAACAGATCTAAAAGAAAGTTGAGTATAAAGAATTAGATTATGAGTGTATTACCTCCAAATTATAATTTTGAGCATATTGTAGAGGCTCTTTACGAATGCAGAGGGTTTATTATTTCTTCACTTAAATATATTGACGTTAAGTGGGGCTATAAACTGACTAGAGAGGTTCTTAATGCAATTATTGTAGAAAACGGAATGAAAGAATGGTTGGATGATATTAGACGTTCTCTAATTGAGGATTCGCTAGCAACGGTGCTTAGGAAGGGTGTGCGAGAGGGTGATAACGCCTGTTTGTTTTGGGTGTTAGGAAAATATAAACAGCATATTGATTTCTTAGAACCAGCTGAGGAAAACAAGCCTGAGAGGGCTAATGGTGAAATTACTGACTTCATGAATAACCTAAAGAAAGCAAATGCCGATACAGCCTTTAAGCGAGATGCAGCTAATAGCGTTTCAACAGAGCAATGCTCGACTTAATATATTTGAAGGCCCTGTAAGAGCTGGGAAGTCATTTTCGTCGCTATTGCGTTGGATAGAATTCTGTAGGTCTGGTCCTAAAGGGCCTCTAATACTTGTTGGACGAACTGACAAGACAATCAAAAGAAACATAATCCTACCACTGCAAGATCTTCTTGGAGATTCCATAGTGTATCACCAACATAAAGGTGAAGTAATGCTATGGGATAGGATTATGTATGTTGTTGGAGCTAACGACGATAGAGCAGAAGCTAAGATTAGGGGATCTGAGTTTGCGGGTGCACTTGTCGATGAGGTGACTTTAATACCAGAAAACTTCATTAAGATGCTGCTTTCGCGATTGTCGGTAGATGGCGCTCAATTCTTCGGAACAACAAACCCGGATAGTCCATTCCATTGGTTAAAACGTGATTTTATCGATAGACAAAGCGAGTTGAATATTGAGGTATTCTCCTTCAACATCAACGATAATCCTTCATTGTCAGAAAAATATAAATCTGATTTAAGGAAGGAATACCAAGGGTTATGGTATCAGCGCTATATAGAGGGAAGGTGGGTGCTTGCTGAAGGTGCTGTTTACGACTTCTTTGATGAAAGTCGGCATGTAATAGAGCATCCTCCGGGAACAGCAGATTATTATATTGTTGGCGTTGATTACGGAACAACAAACCCATGCGTCTTTTCTATGATAGGCTACTCTGGAGCAACTTACCCTAACATGTGGCTTGATAAGGAGTATTACTATGATTCAAAGGCAAAGCAACGGCAAAAGACAGATTATGAATATGCTAATGATTTAGTCGAGTTTATAAAGGGATACAATGTAAAAGCGCTTTACATCGACCCGTCTGCTGCATCATTTAAGCTTGAGTTGCGTAGATCTGGCGTTGCTAATATCAGAGATGCAAAGAATGAAGTTTTGGACGGGATTAGATATCAAAGCCAGCTAATCAGTGCTGGAACCTATAAAATATGCCGCTGTTGCACTAATTCCATTAAGGAATATAGCACATATTTGTGGGACGAGAAATCTAGTAATCACGGTATTGATAAACCAATGAAAGTAAATGATCACTGCTGTGATGCCCAAAGATATGCACTATTTACACACTTTTATGCCAAAACGACTAATGGCATGACAGAGGAGGAAGCAATGTCGATGCAAAAAGTCTATGGTAAAAAATGCTATTAATGATAAACATAAGTATAACCAAGCGGAGTGTGTAAAGCGGCTTTACATAAGAACCAAATGTACAGCTGTTTTACATAGATAGAAACCCAACCAGAGCACAAGAACCACAATCGTAAGGAAGTCCCTACCAAGGACGACTTTACATAGCTCCTTTTTCACAAGAAGGCGCGCAATACACTGGATGTATATATAGATGGTCAATTCAGATCTTTCTATCGTCAATCAGTATGACGAAGCTTATCTCGCCGCTTATTTAGCTTGGGATTCCTTCTTTCCCTTAGCTGAAAGAGATCTTAGGATGTACCTTGGCGATCAGTGGGATGAAGCGGAAAAGAAAGAGCTTTTCCAGCAAGGAAGATCCACATTCGTATTTAATAAAATACGTCCAAGTATAAATATGGTGACAGGCTATCAGCGTAAGCACCGTCACTCTTCTGTAGTTGTCCCCGTTGAGGGATCAGACCAACAAACATCAGATCAACTGACAAAACTCCTTTTGTACGCGATGCAATTTGGAGATGGTTACGAACTCATTTCTGATTGTTTTTCTGGTGCCTTAAAAACAGGCTGGAATCTTGCTAGTGCTTGGCTAGATTATAGAACTGATCCAATAGATGGGGACATCTGTTTCCGTAGAGAGCCTTATAACGCATTCATTTGTGATCCTTATTTCTCTAAAAGGGATATGTCAGATTGTGCTTATATTTTGCGGAGAAAATACCTCTCAATAGAACAAACAAACTCCCTTCTTCCAGGAAAAGAAAATGAGCTAATAGAGCTCTATAATGTTGGATGGGAGAGGGACGATAAATTCACATGGTTACCCTATCAAAGGCTCCCAAACGGCCAAAAGATGATGGCATACGATGAATTTTGGGTTCAGGGATGGGAAGATGAAGAGCTTTTAATAGACCGTCAAACGGGTGAAATGTCCCCTTTTGATGGAGACAGAAACATTCTATTCATTCGCCCTGAATTAGATATAATTACACGAAAAAAACCGTACGTTTTACAACATATCATTGTCAATAACGTGCATCTTCTAACAGAGAAAAACCCGAATGGCTTAGATGAATACCCATTCGTTCCATTCTTTGCTATTTTTGAGCCAGAATCCGACCAGTGGATGCTCAAGGTACAATCGCTTATTAGGACGATGGTAGACCCACAAAGAGAGTCTAATCGCCGTAGATCACAGATGAGTGACCTTATTGAGAGTCAAATTAACTCTGGCTGGGTGGCTACAGAAAATAGTGTTGTAAATCCTCGGTCATTATTCCAAACGTCGCAGGGAAAAGTAATCTGGCGCACTCAAGATGCTGCACCTGGTTCATTAGAAAAGATTCCTCCTGCACAAATACCGCCAAGTTTCTTCCAGCTACAAGAGCTGTATGACAAAGACATGCAAGAAGTTGCTAATATTTCCGCTGAATTGCTGGGTCAAGCCGATTCTGAACAGGATTCAGGCCTTAAAGTGATGCTCAGACAAGGAGCCGCTTTAGTAGGGTTACAAGATCTATTCGACAACTTGAGGTATTCTCAAGAGTGTCTATCTAGAAAAGTTTTAAAATTGATTCAACACTGGTCGCCGGAAAAGATGTCAAGAATTCTTGGCGAAGAGGTGTCCGAATCAATAAAAAACAAAGAGGTCTTAAAATACGATATTTCTGTTCAAGAAGGTGTTCTCACAAACACCCAGCAGCAAATGTTCTTTCAGCAACTCATCACCCTTAAAGAACTTGGCGAGCCTATACCTCCTGGATTACTTGCTCGTGTTGCGCCTCTACAGGGCAAAACCGAATACATGCAAGCGATGGATGAATTCAATAAGAAGCAACAGGAAGCACAAGACCAAGCTACTCAAATCCAGCAGCAGATTCATCAGACACAATCGCAACTATTCCAATCACAATCTATAGCAAACATCGCATCTGCAAAAGAGAGATTTACTCGCTCCGTAGCAAATCTAGGATTGGAAGACGAACGCGTAGCCCAAGCGGTAGAAAACCGTGCTGATGCAACTCTCAAGCGCACACAAGCTGCAAAGCAGATTGAGGAGATGGACGACGATAGATTGATCAAGCTATTGGATCTGTTTATGAAATTAGAGGACTACAACCAAGCTCAAGAAGCTAAATTAAAATCCGACAATTTAATGGTATCGTCGCAGGTAAAAAACATAGTAAATCAACAGCAAGGAGCTGGGGTTGAACCTGGGCCTGTTGCTGGTCAACAAAGTCAACAATTAGGAGTTTAAAATGAAATACAAGACAGCTAAAGAGCACAACATGGCTCCAATGAAGGGAATGAAGCAAGGTTCTGGAGTAATGGGACACGCCGGCTCCGTAAAACATATAGAGCCATGTGTTTTCCCAGATCAAGGAAAAGTAAAGATGGATACAACTTCCGGTCGTGGATACGATAGTGAAGCTTGGAACTATAAATACTAGGATATTAGATGCAACAAGTTGGTGAAACATCACAGGCAATAGTAGAAGACGATGAGAGGGAAGTTGATAGAATTCTTCGACAAAATTCATGTCATAAAGAACCTTATTGGATCGTTATCTATGCAAAACCAACTAAAACAATGGTTGATGGAAAACACACGATGCTAAGGTATCGTAAAGCTGTTTTCACTAAGCCAAATCCTCAAGTAGGAATGATCATCGCTGAAGTGAACAATCAAGATGGAACGATTGACTGGGACATTTCTATGCCTGACAGGCCTTTTGATTATGGCGCGTTAGGTTTAGAGCAAGACTCCCATGTAAGAGTTTCATCAAAGATCAATCCACAAGCATATATTTACAATTAAGAGCCGCCGTCTTTAACGGGCGTAAAAAAAGAAACCCAACCAAGAGCCGCCATCTTTAAAGGGCGAATATACAGGACCCACTTAATGGAACTAACCAATCCGGGCGTTTATTCTGAGGCCGCCGCTCAGGGAGTAGAGTCTCAACTCGACCAACAAAGCTACCAACAAGAGGCACCTGCGCAAGAACAGCATGTGCCATTGTCTGCGTTACAGGCTGAGAGGAGAGAAAGACAGCAGTTGCAAGAAAATCTCAAGCTAATGCAAGACCACATTTCGCTTCTCCAAGCTAATCACGTCAGAAGTAAACCACCTGAAGATGATGGCCTAAGAGATGACGATGTTTTAACCGTAGGTGAGGCAAAGCGTTACCTAAGTGAACAAACACGTAAAACGGATTCTGAGCTTGCAGAACTTAGAATGCAACAGACCTACTCCGATTATGCGGAGATAGTGAAAACATATCTCCCTGAAGTTTTAAAGGAAGACCCAGAACTAAGGGACGAAATTCAGAACGCTCGGAATCCATTCAAACTTGCTTACAAACTAGCTAAGAAATCAGATGGCTATCAGAAATTTAAACGCGATAAGATGAGCAGCCCAGAGGCAACAAAAGCTATTGCAAATTCGCATAGACCAGGAAATCTTTCATCCGTTGGATCTGTCAGCCCTGCATCTCAAGTTAATTCATACAAAAGCATGTCGGACGCCGATTTTATGAAACAAGTCCAGAAGAACTTGGGATACAGCTAATTTTTAAATAACGAGAAAAAATCATGGCAATTACAACCGTATCAGTGTTGCCTCCCGCAGTAAGAGAGTATTACGACCGTTTACTCTTGATGACTGCCTATCCAATGTTGGTTCATACACGTTTCGCACAGAAGCGCGTATTACCAAAGAAGATGGGAGACACCATTGTTTTTAGAAGATATTCCAGACTGTCAACAGTACCAATTCCATTACAAGATGGAATAACACCACCTGGAGCACCTCTAAGTGTTACAGATATCAAAGCACGCGTAGATTTCTACGGTAACTTCGTAATGATCACAAATCAAGTCGAACTTACTGTTGAGGATAGAGTTCTTAACGAATCTTCACGTCTACTTGCTCAAAACGTTGGTCAGACTATGGACGAAGTTACTAGAGACGTTCTTGCTGCAACAAGCTCAGTACTTGCTTGCAGTAATGGATCTAACGGTAACACTCCAACAGAACTAACTAAGACTGATATTGACGCAGCAGTAAAAACACTATTAGGCAACGACGCCGAAATGATTTCCGCTGTAGTTACGGGAACTAATGCGTTTGGAACAACTCCAGTACGCCCAAGTTTCTATGCCTATATTGATACAGATCTTCTAGATGATTTAGAAGCTGTTTCAAACTTCGTCAGTTCAGCAAACTATCCTAATCAGAACACAGTTCTGGATGGGGAGTGGGGATCAACTGGAAACGTAAGATGGTTATATACAAGCGTAGGAAGTGTTTCTAGCGCATCTCCTGCTGTATACAATAACTTCATTATCGGAAAAGAGGCCTACGCTGTAGTTAACCTAGGATCCGAAACTGGTGAGTTTTATATCGAACCGCTCGGATCAGGAGGTTCTTCTGACCCATTGCATCAGAGAGGGACAGTCGGATGGCAGCATCCTTTTGTATCCCGTATCTTGAATGATGCATTCATGTTGAATCTTCAAGCAACACATAGTTAAAGGAGAATCACATGAGCCAAACCAAAGTCCTTAACTGGACAAACCCAGGAACAGCAGTAGCTCGCAATCTTGATTGTGGGTTTACAGTATCCGAAGTAACAACGGTAGACGTAACAAATGGCGGATCATTCTATTGGAACTCCGCTATGGACGCAGCATCTTACCTTGATGTAGACGCTGGAACCATTACCACAAGCAACGGTTTTACTCCGCTTGCTCAAGGTGCGGTTTTCGGTGCAGCTATTACCAACTTCACATCAGCTAACCCTGGCGTGATCACAGCTTCTAATATTGCAGCTGTTGGTATTGTTGCCGGCGACACCATCAAAGTAACTGCGGTTGCTGAAGCAGCTACTGGAACATCAAAGAACGCTGAATTTACTGTAGCTTCAGTGACAGCAACAGCTATTACTCTTGTTGAAAGCACAGCAGCTTACGCCGTGTATACCTCTGGTGGATTTGTTACTCGCGTATCAGATACAGCCGGGGCCCAGGTAGCTACAAACAACGTTGGTGTTCGCGGTGTAATCGCTGGAACTGGCGTCGTTGGAGCAAACAGTGCGGTTATGGTAGCAGTCTGTAAGAGTGTAGAAAACGTAACATAAAACTCCTCCGTTTATGTTGTGTGGAGGGGGATAAAATCCCCTCCACGCTTTTTAATCAAAAAATAAGGCCCAAAAGTAATGACCAGACAAAGAACAAGCACACCAGAAGCAGCACCGATGCCCTTCAATGTAAGAGCCAATGAAAAAGAATGGCTCGATGAAGAAGTCACAGTAGAATTTATGAATCTTGAGGAACCAGGTCTGATGCAAAAATTTGCATATGGATCAACGAAGAACCCAAAAACATATATTCTTATGCATGGTGGAAAATATAAACTTCCAAGACACCTTGTAAATCATATCAATACAAGAGAAATTCCTAACTGGAAGTGGGTTCCAGATGGAACTGGCTCATTAAACAAACAAATGGTATCTAAAACACCGCGTTTTCAATGTAGAGAAGTTTACGCGTAATTTTGGAGTAGGTCATGACCTGGCAACTTGCCGATATCAGGAAAAAAGTTAGACAGATCACGGGTAGATTTAGCTCAACGCAACTGACTAATCAGCGGTTAGATGAGTATATAAATAACTACTATGTGTTTTCTCTTCCAAATGAGCTGAAGCTAGAAAGAGAGCATACATTTTACGAGTTCAACACGACACCTTTGACTCGTGATTATACCTTCCCCTCAGGTTATGTTAACTTTGAGCCTCCTGTATGGCTAGATGGGTATGACCTACTATTTTATCAAGATCCAACTGTTTGGTATCAAGAAAATCCACTTCAAATAGCACGGTATTCTGTAGGTACAGGAGATGGAGCAACATTTAATTATATATTCTCTGTTAATCCAAGCATCGTTCCAGGCTCTGCAATTATTACAGATAATAATGAGACTGGGGTTGACGATTCATCAGGTGCTTTTACTGGAGATGTTACAGGGACTATTGATTATACAACTGGCGATGTAGATGTAACGTTCACTACTCAGCCAGCAAGTGGTGAAGCCATTGTATTTTCATGGGAGCCTTATACAGCATCTAGACCTACCTCTGTCATGTTATATAATAACGTATTCAGGTTTAGCCCTACACCGGACACGGTCTACCGTACCAGAGTTAAGGCATATCGCCTTGAATCAGAGCTTACATCAGCTACAGAAACGCCAAGACTAGAAGAGTGGGGTCCTGCAATTGCTTACGGTGCAGCCCGTCAAATAGTTTCAGATTTTGGTGAACAAGATAAATACGCGGAAATTACCGCTCTATATGACGAACAATTAGCTTATATCATGCGACGCACTCATCAGAATCTTCTGAATGATCGTGCTCGCCCAATGTTTTGAGGTAATCCAATGGCAGAGTCAGACTGGGATCCAACCCAACCACTAACTACAACAAAATTACGACTTGTACCGTCGGTTATCACTCCTAATTGGGATGCTATTGAAGATGGTGATGTTCCTCATGTTAAAGTGAGATTGGCAGAACAGGCCGGAAACCCAACTAATGAAGCTAATAGAGCATTTCTATATGCAAAAGAAGACCCTAGTAATGGATTTACAGAAACATTTGCCATCAATAGCAACGGAAGCGTAGTACAACTTACACGTGGTGTGCCAACGATTTCAGCATCTGGATATGTATATCTTCCTGGTGGCGTGCTCCTGCAATGGGGAACAAATGCAGACGTTTGGAACGGGACACCAACAATTACATTTCCCCTAGCTTTCTCTGCTGCGCCGTATTCGATTACAGCTAATACAAAAACGGCAGGATCTTCTGCAAGGGCTTTTGTAACGGTTGGAACACTTACCACGACAACATGGACGCCTACTTTATACGCAGATGGCGGAACGGTCGCCGGTACTTCTAGAGATTTGTATTGGATGGCGATAGGGCCTGCCTAAGAAATAAATAGGGATTAAATGAGCGCTTATCAACCTTTTCTTATTTCTGGGTTTAAAACAGGATTAAGCACTGATGTAGCCACATGGTTACTACCACCAGATGCTTTTCCTACTTTAGAAAATGCATATCTTAAAGATGGCGTCATTAATAAGCGAAGTGGATCTCAATTCTTTGCGCAATTCGTTGATAATGTAGGTGATACAACAAATCAAATTACTGGCATATATGAATATGTTGGATTAAGCTCCGGAGCTAAAGAGACGGAACTGTTGTTCACAGACACCAAGAGAATGTGTCGATACAATGCCGTAACTGAGCTGTGTGAAGCAATAGACGTAGCGGATATTTTTTCCTCATCAAACTATAAATGGTTTGCTAACTTTGGAATTACGGGATCAGTTACTCAAAACCGCCTATTCATTACCGACAATAATCCAACCGGAGCTCCTCCAGCAACTGCAATGAGGACATATAGCTTTAACAGCGCAACGACAAGTGATTTTCTTCCTCAATATGGTGCCTTGGCTAGCGATGTTGCTGTTACTTGCCTGTTAATGTTTCCAATTAAAAATAGACTTGTTCTTCTTAATACAGTAGAAGACTCAGGGACTTTGCTTAGAAAACCACAAAGAGCGCGTTGGTGTGTAGCCGGCGACCCATCTACAACAGCCAATCAATGGAGACAAGACATTCCTGGAAATGGGGGATTTGTTGATTGTCCAACGGCAGATTTTATTATAGGAGCTGCCCCATTACAAGATTATCTCATCGTTTTTTTCAGTAACTCAACATGGTCATTAAAACCAACTTCTGACCCAGCCCTCCCGTTTAGATGGGATCGAATCAATAACTATAGAGCTTGTGACGCAACATTTTCCATCATTCAACATGATAAGTATGCAATTAGTTTTGGTAAGACGGGAATAATTGCTTGTGATGGGATAGAGACAAATAGAATCGACAACAACATTCAAGAATTCGTTACGAAAACAGTAACTCAGTCTAATTTTAGTAAATTATATTCGGCAAGAAATTATTCCGAAAGAAGATCCTGGACGTTATTTAACTCTTCTGAAAACGCAAATAGCGAGAATGATTCGGCGTTAATTAGATCGGAAGAAGAGGGATCATGGTCTGTTTTCAACATAAAGATGTCATGCCTTGGGAATGGTGCATCAGAGAAAGACTTTCGTCTATCAGATTTCACAGGAGATTACGACTATGATTTCAATGACTTTTCAGAAAATGAAGATTTCATAAGTTACTATGCACAAAATGATAGTAGATTGTTTTTCGGCGGTGATTATGAAGGAAGGATTTATCTATTAGATGCTGGTAATAGCGATGACACTGCCCTAGGAGATGATAACGACATTTCAATGGAATTGTTAACGGCAGGATTTAACCCATATCAACCGCAAGGGATAGAGGCACAGTTAGGATATGTTGATATTTACGTTGACCAAAGCGTTGGCGGCGAATTAGAAATAGGGTTTATTCAAGATGACAACGTAACACCTTCTTCAACAGAAACAATCAATCTAATCCCACAATTTGGATGGTTAGCAGACGTTCTTTCTATATCAAAAGCTAGTACATGTCGCGTAACAGCTATTAGCCATGGAATCTCCACGGGGACAGAGGTTCATATATATGGCGTAAAAGGAATGGTAGAGATAAACACAGGCCCATTTACTGTCACCTATATAGATGAAAATAATTTTGATCTTCAAGGTGTAAATTCCACAGCTTATACGACATATACAAGCGGTGGGACGATTTCTGAAATCCCGACTTCGTATAAGAATACTCAGGTTTGGAAGCGTGTATATTCAGGAGCTATAGGGTATTTGCATCAGTTGAAAATTACCAACACAGGTAAAGATCATAACATACGCATACACGCAATTAAACCATGGTTTAGGGCCGTTGGAAGTAGGCAATTGTCATGACCTTACCAACAGATATCATTTATCCATTTAGACCGGCTCAGATAACAAGTAAAGACCCAAACGATCTAAAGGTGTATTTATACGATTTGATATTCAAAATGACGCGTGTTTATCAGGATCAGGTTGAAATAATTAATGGAAATATCAGGGAATATACTGCAACGATATTAGGTTCCACTGTAGCCGGAACGGGAACTTACAACTATCAAACAGGCGTTTATTTACGCCAAGGTCTTATGGTTGACTACTGGTTTGATATCTCATGGTCGGCGCATACGGGAGCAGGAAATTTAGAGGTATTATTACCCTATAAAGTTAAAGCTATAAGTAATAATGTATGGCTTGGTAGTGTAAGCACATCGAATATTACATACCCCGCGGGATATATATACCCCTCTATAATTTGCTTGCAAGATGATACTTCGGCAATTGTAAAGGTCAATGCAAGCGGTTTGGCAGAATCTAATATAGGAATCCCAGCTAGTGGCATTTTAAAGGGTCATGTTAGATATATAGGACAAGAATTTAATTAAAATGACAGAAATAGAAAACCTACGTTTCATAAGAATTATCGACCCTGTTCATATTCCGAAGCATCTTGTGGAACAGATTAGAGATAGGGAATTTACTGTTGATAGATTCTATGATTATCAAAGATCAATTTGTGTTGATCATGTAGATAATGGAATTCAAGCAAATATGTTGAATCTATTATTTGTAATAGTAGATGACGAAAATAAAGTTCAAGGCTTTGCGTGGATGGTAATCGATGTGCTTTGTAATGCTCTGTTTATTAATACCTTTTCAATTGAGAAGATATATTGGGGCGGTGGAAAAGCTGTCGAATTATTAAAGCGAAAAGCAATAGAGATAATGGAAGGCGCAAAGCTACCAAAATGCTATTGGATGACTAATCACCCTAAGCATAGTGAAAGATATGGTTTTAAGCGCGCAAAAACAGTTTTAATGCAATATACAGGAGAAGACGACGATGGGAAAGGTATTCGGGGGGAGCAAAGCGAAGCAAACAGGATCGGCTCAACTACTAACTCCTGAGCAGAGAGCGTTTATTAAACAAATATTGGGCGATATGGGACCTGATGCTGCTTCAGCATTTGGTGATCTTTTACAGCCATATAGCGAAGAGATGTTTCAGTCTTCTGTTGTTGATCCTGCAATGAAAACATATGAACAACAGATGCTTCCAGGATTGCAGCAAAGATTTGTAGATGCAAATGCCTCCTCATCATCTGCGCTTAATCAAGCTTTAGCACAAAGCGCCGGGGATATGTCCGGCTTACTTGCAGGTCAACGTTTAGATTTACAACAAGCAGCAGCTCAAAGACAGCAAGGAGCTCTTAGTGGATTGGTTGGACTAGCCGGCGGGAAAACTATGGAGCCTATTGTTCAAGGCCCGAAACCAAGTTTACTTGGCGGTCTATTACAAGGTGCCGGAGCCGCAGGAATGGGTTGGCTGTTGAGTTCTAAGGAAGTGAAAGAAAACATAAGAGACTACGATAAGGGTCTTGAAACCATTCGTAATTTCAAAGTAAAACAATATGATTATAAGCTAAATGTAGAGGTCAACAAACATAAAGATAGAGTTGGTTTGATTGCAGAAGAGTTGCCCGAGGAACTTACTGGATATATTGATGAAGTTAAATCAGTAGATTTATACGGCCTTGTCTCCGTTCTAATTAATGCTATTAAGCAACTTGATTCCAGGCTTTCTAATTTGGAGAAGAAATAATGGCTATTGTATTTGAATCTAATCAAGACCCTTATGGTTTGGTTGGTCTTGGAAACATGGCTGGCAAGATGCTATATAACCGAGGCGAAGAACAAAAAGCAGAAAAGAAGCGCATATTAAGCGGCTCTACCTTGGCTTCAGTTATGCAGGCGATGCAAGGAAAAGCACCTGAAGAAAAAATGAGTTTACTCGGCCAAGCATTACAGCAAGGACTTGATCCAGATGTCGCTAATCGTTTTGGAATGTCCATTATGCAAGAAGCCGATGAACTCCGGGCACAGAACCAAAAGAAATCATTAGAGCAACAAGAGGTACAATCACTTCTGCAATTATCAGGAAAGTCTCCAGAGGAAATTAACGCATTAGCTCCCACATTAACCCCTACTTCTGCTAGAGAACTGTTAAAAACATCCAAATCATCATACGAACCAGAATCTGAAAAAATAGCAGCAAAAAGACAGTCGGAATTTGCTGATGCAATTATAAAAGATTATCAATCCGCTGAAACATCTTCGCTTAGGCTTAAGAGAATGGCCAAGTTAAATGAAGGGGATAAGTTAACAACTCCATTTGCAGCAACGGTATTAGAAATTGCGGGATTGCCATTAGGTATACTATCGAATCCAGATAGTGAAGAATTTGCTAAATTAGAGGCGGATTTCTCTAGAGATGCTTCAAAATATTTTCCTGGTCAAGTACGTACAGCAGAATTAGTAGCATTTATGAAGTCTATCCCTTCATTGATGAATTCTAAAGAAGGAAGAGACAGGGTCATACAAAATTTAACTCTTATAGACGAAGCAAAAAAAGAGCGATACGAAGCTTATAAAGAAATTATTAAAGAGAACAGAGGATTTCCTCCTTCGGATTTAGATGTTCGCATATTTGAAAGAACAAAAGAAAAGATGTCTGATATTGGAGATAGATTTGCTAATGGTATTTCTGATGCAGCAGAACCTTTTCAATCAAAAGTAACGATGTATGACGCCTCCGGAAAGGCATATAGTATCCCCGCTTCACTTATTCCCCAGGCAATGGAAGAAAAAGGACTAAAATTCAAATGACAGCATCAATCGATTGGAATAAATATCTTATTGAATCAACGCTAGAAAGTCAAAAAGCGCCTGTTGCGCCAATTCCAGTAATCTCCACGCAAACGCAGGTTCCTCAAGCTCAGGTTCCTCAACAAGAAGAGGCTACGGGTGTTACCGAGCAAAAAAGTCCAATTCAATGGGATCAGTTTGAAGTAAAAGAACCTGAAACAGGTCTGCAACAAGCCACAAGGTTTGCTACTGGAGTTGTTTCTGACTGGGTTGCACAAACGCTCGGCCTTCCTGGGGATATTGGAGCATTAGTTGAAAGTATCGCTCCTGGCGATAAAGAAAACCCTCTTAGACAGCTTGCAACTTGGGCGTCTAATCTTCCTGGATCACAGTCCATAAAAGAGGGTATTTCTAGTCTAACAGGAGGATATACCTCCCCACAAGAAGGGTTAGAAACATCTACTCGCGAAGCATTGAGCACGCTGTCATCTTTAATTTCTCCTGTTCCTGGTGTTACAACAGCAGCAAGAACCGCACCAGTGGTAATAAGGCATGCAGCAAATGCACTAGCTTCGCAATTAGCTAAAGAGGGGGTTAAACTTTTAGGAGGAAGCGAAGGGCAGCAGGAAGACGCTAAAATGCTTTCTCTTTTCGTTGGAGGAATGGCTCTTCCAAGAATAGCAGAACGTTCACCGGATGCATTTGTAAGTAAAGTGTATCAAAAAAGAGACGCTCTAATCCCAAATGGCACAATGGTTGAGCCAGTAAAATTATCCAAAGATCTAAACTCCTTCATAGAGAAGTTAAAAAAGGGAATTCCAACAGCAGAAAAACGCGCTGCAATTGCTCAGGCCGAAGAATTATTGACAGCCGTTAATAATAGAGCTGTTCCACTTAAAGAAATGACAGAAATGCAAAGAAACTTAAATAGAAACATGTCCGATTTATACACAAAGGATTTGAGTAAGTCTGGTGTCAAAGCAGCTAGAGCAAATTACGGCGAGATAGCGGCAATGCTTAATAACTCAGTTGAAGGATTTATAGGAACTGTCAGTCCAAACGCAGTACAATTACATCGGCAAGCTCAGGCTGCATACAGTACATTATCACAGAGCAGAGTAGTAACAAGGTTCATTACAAAACAACTCGAATCACTACCGGCAAAAACAGCTGTGGGCATGATGTTTGGTGGAGCTGCAATGCATCCTATCGAGGCTGTAATGGCTCTTCCGAAAGCAGCTGCAACCGCCGCAGTAGCAGGCGGGATTAAGACCGCAGCGGAAGTTACTTACCGCGTTCTTAAAGACCCAACGCTTAGAATGTATTACTTTGATGTTTTGACAGGTGCTATGAAAGAAAATGCTCCGGCGGTTATTAGATCTTTAAATAAGCTAGATGCTGCAATGTACAAACAGATGTCCAGTCCCGATTATCATTTGTCAGATGAAGAGAAGGCAAAAAAGAGAAGAAAAGAAAGAGAAAAGAAAGAGAGCCAGGTAACACCAAACCTCTCTTTCTCTTCAAATTACTAATAATCTCCTGTCCAACCCTCCGGTTCATCGTTCCAAGTTGCTATAAGGGCAACCGGCCAAATGATAAGATTAACCACAACTGCGAAGCAAAGGGTCGGGGAATGCAGTATTATGCATATTATATTTCCAAGTGTTTCTAACATATGATCTCTCTTAGTTTCTGTGTCAATCAGATATATTATAGACATATAACGACAATAACACAAGAAAAACCAAGAGAAACTAGTTTTTTAGTTTCTCAAAAAAATATATAACAACAGCTATAGCGATGAGACTTCCCAGGATAAACACTATTTATCTCTCCAAAGCCTATCTTGCAACTCATCAGCATGCCACGCATAATAATCGGCATCACTCATGTGTCGCACGGATTCATAGTAAGCATCAGAGGCGTCGGTAGTAATATTTGCTATTGTATTTAAACACCCCGAAACAAGAACACCATATACATTTCTTGTTGCTATTCCAGTAATAAGGCCAGCAATAGCACTCAATACCGTTCTTTTCACATCAAGTTGTTTGATCTTTTCTGCTGCGCTTTTAGATTTTTTAATAGCTGAATTCATTTTTTCAACTGTGAAATGCCATTCTCTCCATATTCTATCCCTTTCCGCATCGGTAAGGGCTTTGTTCTGGCATTCACACACGTTGATTAGAGAGGCTTGATAGGCCTCTTGTGGAATAGTCCAAATAGTTTCTTGTGGCGGAATAAAATCAATCATACTAATAAAAACTCCTCGTTAAAATTTCCATGGAAGAATTAGCTATAAAGAGAATGACAAAGTCGAGAATGGTCGTATGTATTTGTTGTTTTTGGCCGTATTTCTTCCTGTAAAACCACATTGCTAAACTTGTTCCAAGTGATACAAATAAGCATTTAAAAAAAAACGACATCATTCTAGCTCTTTTTTGGTCAAATTATGTCCCTGACATTTTCGACTGCAATACTTTGATCTTTCATATGTTGATTTTTTTTTTGTATAAAGAAAACCGCAGGTTTCACATACGCAATAAACATGTAAATTACCTTTCGGCCTTCTTCCCATTGCAGTATTTCTACATATAATCGAACAATATTTCTTTTGTCGTCTCTGTAAAGCCGCTTTACATTCCAAGCACTTCACCAGAGCACTCATTTCTTTTCTTTTAACAAATCAATAAACATTTGGTATAAGTGATCGGTTCTTTGGTTATATGCATCTGTTTTATCAATAAACATTTGGTATAAGTGATCGGTTCTTTGGTTATTTATATCTATTTTATTGCTTAAAGAGTTGATATTGATGTCTAGTCTATTGCTTAATGCGTTGACATCGCTGTCTAATCTATTTGCCACGTAAAATACGAAAGTACCCAACGTTCCAATAATCGTTCCAATAATCGTTACTGTTTGTGTCCAATCCATTATTTCCTCCCTAAGAGCTGACTCCCTACATGTTCCTAATCACTCCCTGCATGTTCCTAATCACTCCCTACAGGTTGGGGAGATTTCTCAGGAGACCTATTATCCTTTTGCGACAAAAGGATTGGAGCCATACTCCTCTAGTTGTTTTTTTAATTCTAGATACATTTTCGCAAGTTCGTTGTGTCTAGCAAAAAGGCCTTTTCTAACCGCTTCAGAACTTGCTTTTACTTGTGCAAGTTCACTTTTAAGAGCTGCAACCTCATCAATTTCTTCAAAAAGATTTAACTGGATTTCCATAAAAATAACCATGTTTTTTCTTACGCATAATTATAACAGGGACCTTTGCCAATGTAAATAAGAAAAAAACCATTTGTTGTAAAAACAAGAAAAATGTTATGTATGTGTTACCCAGCCAAACCACCACCACCAAGAGAACCACGATGCCTTTTCAAATTAACCAATTCGGATATCCAGGACCAAACAATGCAACTACTGGAG
>Ga0049081_10000156_pt1 | contig 26329 bp, 29 predicted proteins | sample GreLakmeER78MSRF_FD_66717 | JGI IMG/M metagenome (GOLD analysis project Ga0049081, IMG submission 66717) | Freshwater lentic microbial communities from great Laurentian Lakes, MI, USA - Great Lakes metaG ER78MSRF | ecosystem: Environmental > Aquatic > Freshwater > Lake | place: Great Lakes...
CCTTAGCCCTTTTGCTCTAACGTTCAGGATTTCTTTCGTTTGCGAAGTTCCTAAAAATGATGGAACTTCGTCTAACAATGGATTTAATCCATTGAAACGTGAATAAATCCTGAACGTTATAGGTTATTATTATGACAAAAGAAAAATACATTGAATGCTATCAGTTTTGTTTAAAACAAGGCTGGGTTCATAACACTCCAATTGAAGATGTCGTTTTGGAATACTTTCATTCTGAAAATGGAAGGGAAATTTTATTCAAAAACCATTTAACAGAAATTTTAAAACAAAAATCAAACGAAATCCATATTTTGATTGGGGAAGCACCTCCTTATTATCCAAATGAGAAGTTTCCTCATTCGAATAATCGCAAGTATTTCTATGATGAGGATCAAAGTACGAATACAGGATACTTCAAAGAACCTTGCAAGCATTTTTTAAATACTGATTGGGAAGAAATATCAACTAATAAAAAGAAGAATTTACTTGATAAACTTGCGGAAAAAGGGGTTCTTATTTTTGATATTTTCCCATTTCCTATTTATCAATCAACCGATATTCGAGAAAAAATAACTTGGGGAAATAGTCACGAGGATGAAAATGTAGTTTCAGAATTCTATTTTTCCCGGGAAAGTGAATTCAATTATTATTTAAAATCTTATTTTAAAATTCGTTTCGAGAAATTGCTGATGGAAATCAAAAATAAGGAAATCAAGATATACATGTTTGCTCCCAAGTTGGCATCTGTACAATTTTTATATTGGTTAAAGGAGAAGACTGATTGGATGAAATATTTAGTAAGGTTTAAAGATATCGAGTTTAAATTTCATGAAACCGTTAAAAATGAAAAAACGGAAAAAACTCAAAAGTTCATTAATAATTCCTTAAATAAATTTGTATTAGATCTTGCAGCAAAAGATGAAAAAAAAGCACAAGACTTTATTGAAAATATTTTAAAAAAACATCCAATATTTATGAATGGGAGTGGTAATCCTGACTTCAACAATTTTGTGAATGGAAAAAAAATGTGAATAACAACCTATAACAGCGTGTAAGCAATATTGCCTTGCTGCAGGCGCAACACAAGGCAACATCGCCTACACGCAAAACGTTAGAGCAAAATTCCGCATTCCAATAGACCTTCGGTCTGCCTTAGCCCTTTTGCTCTAACGTTCAGGATCTCTTTCGTTTGCGAAGTTCCTAAAAATGATGGAACTTCGCCTAAGAATGGATTTAATCCATTGAAACGTAAATAAATCCTGAAAGAGTTGGTTTTTTTTATTATTTGTTTTTTTCCTCCGCCTTTGCTCTATTCCAATAAACGTCCATTTCTGTCAGCGACATATCTTCCATTTTCTTACCGTCTTTCTGAGATTCCTTTTCTAAATATTGAAATCTGCGAATGAACTTCTTGTTTGTCCGCTCCAACGCATCTTCCGGATTCACATTTAAAAACCGTGCGTAATTAATCAAAGCAAAAAGCACATCACCAAATTCATCTTCTATTTTTACATGTGCAGACTTGGATGATATTTCAAGTTTCAATTCACTCAGTTCCTCCTCTACTTTGGCCCATACATCTTCTGGTTTTTCCCAATCAAATCCTGCTGCGCGTGCTTTTTCTTGAATGCGCCATGACTTTACAACAGCTGGCAGGGAAAGCGGGACACCGTTCAACACTGAACGAAATCCATCTGTTGTGATAGCGTCTTTTTCTTTTAGCTTTATTTTTTCCCAATTCTCTTTTACTTGTTGTTCATTTTCCACCTTCACATCACCATAAATATGTGGGTGACGCGAAACTAACTTATCACATTCCGCATGAATCACATCGGCAATATCAAATTCGCCAGTTTCACTTCCAAGCTTTGAATAAAAAATAATATGTAACAATACATCGCCCAATTCCTTTTTAATGTTCAACATATTTTTATCGAGAATCGCATCACCTAACTCATACATTTCTTCAATGGTGAGATGGCGTAAACTTTCGAAAGTTTGTTTTTGATCCCAGGGACATTTTGCACGCAGCTCGTCCATTATAATTAACATGCGTTCAAATGCATCTTTCTTCTGTTCAATAGAATTCATTTCACGAAATTATGAATGATAAAGTCTAAAAACACAATATTTATTCAAAAACGAAACAAATAGTTCAGCATTTGACCTTAAATTTGACCAAGGTTAATAAAAATGAAATTCAAACTAATTACGCTAATTTGTATTAACGCACTTAGCATTTTTGCACAGAGCGATACCTTATCAGCTCCCAGTACCACCCGCATTTTTATTGGTGCAAGCACACAATATGGTTTCATCTGGACGCACCGACACAACATGGGGCATTTAGTTAAGAAACATATTGCTGCATTTGAATTAGACATCTCCAAATCAGATGGTCAAGAAAGAGCATTTCATCAACCTTTCCATTTCCCATGGACTGGAATCGCTTTGCATTTTATTCCGCTCGGAAACCCCGAAGAATTAGGCACGGCAATAGGCATTTATCCATTCATCAACTTTCCATTAGGTAAAAAAAACAGGAAAATTAAAACTCACCTGCGATTTGGATACGGAATTGGATACATCACAAAATCATTTGATCCAATTGAAAATCACAAAAATGTAGCTATAGGATCCCATATCAATGCCTGCATGTCGCTGCGTTTAAATGAGCAATGGAAATTAAATGCAAACAATTATGTTGAATTCGGAATAGGCATTACTCACTTTTCAAATGGCGCCTCAAAGCTTCCAAATCTTGGATTAAATCTGCCACTCCTAAATTTCGGTTTCCATCATCTATTTTATCAAAATCTTTGTACAAAAACTAGCAATGACTATAGGAACCAGCTAGCGAATACAAAAGCAATGCTAGAGCAACGAAATTGGAAATTAAACCTATTATTAGTAACGGGCTTTAATGACCTGGAACCGCCCGGAGGAAAACGGTTTGGTGTATTGAATATCGAATCAAGTTTAATGCGTCAAACGGCTAGAAAACACAAATGGGGACTTGGACTCGATTTGATGTATAGCGATGCGATAAGAATTAAACTTGCAACAGATACAATTCATGTATCGGCCTTTGAAAATTTACAACCAGGGGGAAAAATTGCATACGAATTTGTTGTAGGTCGATTAAGTTTCCCAATAGAATTTGGAATTTACATCTATTCGCGATATAAAAATTTAACACCTGTCTACAATCGTTTCGCAGTTCAATATCTTGTTGGCAAACATTTATTATTAAACATTTCACTAAAAACTCATTTAGCAAGAGCCGAATATTTCGAATTTGGCGGTGGATGGAAATTTTAACATGAAAAAAACAATACTGTATCTAATCTTACTATTTGCTATTCCAAATTGGATGTGTAAAAAAGAGAATGCCTGCGATTGTTTTAAAGGCACTGGCGGCATTTCAAATGAAGAAAGAGCACTTGCTATTTTTAGCAGTGTTGAGGTAGAAGATAATGTAAATGTAATTTTTCAAGAAGATACCCTTCAACAAGTAACTGTGCAGGCCGGTGCGAACTTAATTCAAAATATTACGACTGATATAGTGGAAGGCAAATTAGTGATTAAAAATAAAAACAAATGTAATTTTGTAAGGCGATACGATATTCCAATAAATGTTTACATCCATGTTTTACGAAATCAAATTTTCAGCATTAAAACAATGGGAACAGGTTTAATTAGCAATACCAATTCTTGTACCAACGACTCCATTGATTTACAAATAGAAAGCTCGGGTGATATTGAATTTCAAATGGGTGGTTTATGCAAAACATATACACACCAACATGGTGCTGGCGACTTGACACTTACAGGGTCGTGTGAACAATTAATAATATATTCTAAAGGAACAGGATTTACGATTACCGATGTCTGTACAAATATTTATACATGGGTTTATACCAATACAACTGGGAAAATTACAGTGCAGTCCACAGATTTATTGATTGCTATTATTGACGGTAGTGGAAACGTTTATTATAAGGGAAATCCAAATACGATTCAGAAAACAGAAAATGCTACCGGAAAATTACTGCCACTTTAAAAGAAAAATAGGTTCGAACTAAATTTATGATGAATAAAATAAGCAAATCTATTTATATAAAAAATTTAATCTTCGCAGTTGCTACCACAACATTAGCAACCTCAATGTTTGCCCAAAATACTGACACCATTGAATATTTTTCTAACAAAACACTTCGCTACGAAGACCATACTTACGTCAAGAACCTTCGAACAATTCAACTGAGTCCCGAACCTAATGCACTTACTCCTCCACTTATCTTATTAAATTCAGAAGAAAAATTAGTATTAAATTTTGATGACCTTGACGGCGATTACAAAACTTACAATTATACCATTACACATTGTAATGCTAAGTGGGAACCTTCAAATATTCTAGTTTCAGAATTTCTGGACGGATTTGCAGAAAACACGATTTCGGACTACAGCTTTTCACGCAACACACTACAAAAATACACACATTACACTGCTGAATTTCCAAACCAAAATTTTAAATTAACCAAATCTGGAAATTATTTATTGATAGTTTACACTGATAATAACATAGAAAATATTTGTTTTTCCAAACGGTTTATGATTTTTGAAAACAAAGTGGATGTCAATGTTTCAATTCACGCCGCAACAATTGTTGAAAACAGAAACTTCAAACAAGAAGTAGATTTTAAAATAATTTATTCATCTGGTGAAATCACAAACCCTTACCAAGAAATTTATCCGGTTATTTTACAGAATTTTCGCTGGGATAATGCCATTTTCGGATTAAGTCCTCAGTATGTGAAAGACCTTGAACTTATTTATGATTACGATGACCAAAATGTTTTTGGTGGAAGCAGTGAGTTTCGTTGGTTTGACACAAGAAGCTTGCGCTATCAAAGTGATCGAATTAACAAAATTGAAAAAGGCATTGATTCAATTTACAATGTTTGGTTATTACCAGACGAAAAAAGAACATATAAACGTTACGTTGGATCAAACGACATAAATGGTAAGTATTTAATTAAAACAAATGACGGTGGTAGTGATGCTGTAGATGCAGATTACGCATGGATTCATTTTTTCCTACCCTACGACCCAGCGACAACAGAAGGAACAATGTATGTATTTGGGGCATTTTCAAATTGGCAAAGTCACGAAAATTACAGAATGAAATACAATGCTTTACGTAAAGGATACGAAGCCTCAATATTATTAAAGCAAGGCTATTACAACTATGAATTTGTACTGTTGCGGACAAGCACCAAGGAACTGGATGACATTTTTACTGAAGGGATGCATCAAGAAACGGAGAACGATTATTTTATTCTTGTATATTTTCGACGACAGGGATCTTGGGTAGATGAATTGGTTGGATTTAAGAGAACCAATTCCAGACCACAATAAAATTAATATTAGCCCAACATTAGCTTACCCAAAAAATCAGAAAATGATGAAAAAGAAATTTAAGAATTAAACTATTTTAACATTTTTAAGACCTTGATTATCAAGAAATCTGGATTGTGGACTTTGTCACCAAAACAATGTTAACAACCTTATAGCAATACCCTTTGATTTTAACAAATTACCTGCCTAAACTTGCATAACCAATTCGCAATACATGGATACTCTTGTAACACATGGAATAAAAATAAGTGTTGTTGCTCGCTACCAAGAAGAATATTCTCAACCGGAGCAACTTCAGTTTTATTATTCCTATCACATAAGAATTGAAAACAAAGCAGATTATACCGTACAACTAATGCGCCGTCATTGGTTAATTTTTGATAGCGCAGGTGGCGAACAAGAAGTAGAAGGAGAAGGTGTTGTTGGCAACCAACCCGTTTTGAATCCTGGTGAAGTTTATGAATATCAATCGGCTTGCTACCTAAAATCAGAAATTGGCAGCATGCATGGAACATATCTGTTCGTACGTAAGGTAGATGGGCAAGAATTTAAAGTTCAGATTCCCAGATTTACATTAATTGCGCCATATCGACTCAACTAATATTTTCCTTTAAATTTGTTTACGTCCCTTTAGGGAAACGCAAATCTGCGTAAGTGCTAAAATTCAATCTATTACAGTAGAGGAATGGCAAATACAAAGAAAGAGAGCGGCCAAAACCCCTTAAATTTTATATCTTTGTCCTCCGTTTCACAAATAGAAATCAAATAAATCAGAATTTATTAAAATGGTCATTACTAAGGAAAATATCGACGAACTCAATGCAGTAGTTAAGGTGCAAGTAAGTCCAAACGATTACAATGAAAAAGTTGAACAATCCTTGAAATCCTATCAAAAAAAGGCATCTATGCCTGGTTTTCGTCCAGGGAAAGTTCCCCCATCATTAGTTCGAAAAATGTATGGGAAATCAGTGCTAGCAGAAGAAGTAAACAAATTGCTATCAGACTCACTTTACAAATACATCCAAGATAATAAATTAGATGTACTAGGAAATCCGCTGCCTAAAGATGACAATAACCAAATTGATTTTGAAAATCAGCAAGAATTCGAATTCCAATTTGACATGGCACTTGCCCCACAATTCAACCTTGAATTAAATTCAAAATTGAAGTTTAGTGAATACAAAGTACAAATTGAAGATAAATTAATAGATGGATATATTTCTGACATGACACGTCGTTATGGAAAAATTGTACCAACAGATAGTGCTTCTGATGGCGATTTAATTTATGGTGATTTTGTTGAATTAGACGAAAAAGGTGAAGTTGTTGCTGGGGGAATTTACAAATCCTCGACTATGTTTTTAGATACACCCGTTAAAGAAGAGCATAAAGTTTTAATTGGAGCAAAGGCAGAAGGGAAATACGATCTTACTGCAAAACAAATTTCTGATAATCCAAAAGACCTTGCTGGGAAACTGGGAATTGAGCAACAACAAGCTGAAGGCCTGAATGCTACATTTCGTTTCACTGTTAAAACAATTAATCGTTTGCTTCCTGCAGAACAAAATGCAGAATTATTTGAAAAAATATATGGCCCTGGCGTAGTAAACTCAACAGAAGAATTTCGTTTGAAAATTTCAGATGAATTAGGAACGATGTTCTCACGCGACACAGAACAAAGACTTCAAAATGATATAAAAGGAGACCTGCTCAACAAAACTGATTTAAGTTTGCCCGATGCGTTTCTAAAGCGTTGGCTTGTTTATGCAAATGAAAAACCAGTCACACCAGAGCAAGTAGAAAACGAATATCCAATTTATGCCCGCCAACTTCGCTGGCAATTAATTGAAAATAAATTAATTCGTGACAATAACATTACTGTTGGGCCTGATGAAGCGAATGAGCATGTGAAGAATATCCTTAGAGGAAATTTTGCAAAGTATGGTCGCAATCCAGCTGAGGTGAGTGATGAAGAACTTACAGTAACAGCTAAACGAGTACTTGAAAAAGAAGAAGAAGCAAAAAAAGTATTCGAAGAACTTTACGCTATTAAATTAATGGAACTGTATCGATCTAAGTTAACCATTACACCAACTGAAGTAGCTTATGAGGAATTTTTAAAAGGTGCTGAAAAATAATTTTACTAAAAGAAATACGCTAACTAAATTAATTATGTTTGACAACAACGAATTTCGCAAATACGCGACAAAACACCAAGGGATTTCAAGTTTAACACTTGATTACTATGTTTCAGCGATGGGACCACAAAGTTCAATGACGCCTTATATTATTGAGGAGCGTCAGTTGAATATTTCCCAATTGGATGTATTCTCTCGTTTAATGATGGATCGAATTATTTTTATGGGCACTGCAATTAATGATCAGGTTGCTAATATTATTCAAGCGCAACTTTTATTTTTAGAGTCCGCTGATCCTAAAAAAGACATTCAAATTTATATTAATTCCCCAGGCGGATCAGTTTATGCTGGTTTGGGAATTTACGATACAATGCAAATTGTACAGCCAGATGTTGCTACCATATGCACAGGAATGGCTGCTTCTATGGGTGCTGTATTAATGTGTGCTGGAGAAAAAGGAAAACGCACTGCGCTAAAGCATTCAAGAGTTATGATTCACCAACCACTTGGCGGAGCCGAGGGACAAGCATCTGATATCGAAATTACAGCACGAGAAATTCAGAAATTAAAAAAGGAATTGTATGAAATAATTGCTAAACACAGCGGACAGACCTACGAAAAAGTATGGGCCGATAGCGACCGCGATTATTGGATGATTGCAGCAGAAGCAAAAGAATACGGTATGATAGATGAAATATTAGAAAGACGATCAAAATAAGTTTGTAAAATTAGATTGTAAAATAATAGCTTTAGGAAATGGCAGCAAAAGACACTCATATTACATGCTCATTCTGTGGCCGTGATAAGCAAGACACACTTGTACTTATTGCAGGAATTCAAGGTCACATTTGTGACCAATGTATTGCTCAAGCATTTCGTATCGTAAAAGAAGAACAAGACACTAAGAAAAACACTGCTCTTAGTTCAGCGCTAACATTACTAAAACCTGCAGAAATAAAACGGCACCTTGATGAATATGTTATTGGACAAGATCAAGCAAAAAAAGTTTTAGCAGTTGCTGTATATAATCACTACAAGCGCATTGCGCAAAAGCCCTTAAAGAAAAATGTAGAGGAAATTGAAATTGATAAATCAAATATCATTCTAGCAGGAGAAACTGGAACAGGGAAAACTTTACTTGCGCGTACCATTGCAAAATTATTAAATGTCCCATTTTGCATTGCCGATGCTACGGTTCTAACTGAAGCTGGTTATGTAGGGGAAGATGTAGAAAGCATTCTTGTTCGTCTATTACAAGCAGCCGATTACGATACTGCAGCTGCTGAAAGAGGAATTATTTTCATTGATGAAATAGATAAAATTGCACGTAAAAGCGATAATCCTTCTATCACGCGCGACGTTTCGGGAGAAGGAGTGCAACAGGCCCTTTTGAAAATGTTAGAAGGAAACGTAGTGAATGTCCCACCACAAGGTGGACGCAAACATCCTGAACAAAAAATGATTCAGGTAAATACAAAAAATATTCTTTTCATTTGCGGTGGAGCATTCGACGGTATCGATAAAAAAATTGCGCGTCGTATCAAAACACAAACTATTGGCTATGCTCCTAAAGGAGAAGAAACAATAATCGACAAAGAAAATTTACTTCAATATATTGTTCCACAAGATTTAAAATCTTTTGGTTTAATTCCAGAGCTTATCGGACGACTTCCTGTACTTACACACCTAGATCCGTTAGACAAAGAAACACTTCGATTAATTTTAACAGAGCCCAAAAATGCTTTGATAAAACAATATGTCCGTTTATTTGAAATGGACGGAGTGAAATTATCAATTGATGATGAGGTGTACGATACCATAGTTAACAAAGCTATGGAATACAAATTAGGCGCTCGTGGCCTACGCGCTATCTGTGAAGCAATCATGATTGATGCGATGTACGATATTCCTTCTGAATCAGGAACAAAACGTTTTCACATTACGATTGAATATGCAATTGAAAAATTGAATAAAGCGAAAATGGAAAAATTAAAAGTGGCTTAATCCCAATGCTTCCCTTACAACGGGTGCCTTACTTTTATACGCACAGAATCGTAATTAATAGAATCAGAACCACTACTATTTCTTAAGCAGCACTTGCAACATCCACTGTGATCACTTTCTGCCATAGGACACATCACTTCATTGTTTTCGTTCGTGCTTATCACCTTAATTTCTTTGTGATATTTTCCAGCAGCATCCATCCATTTTTTTTCAATACGCTGTTCGCTATTTTTACATCCTTCTTTTGCATCCTTACATTTACCGTCACTTTCCATAAGTGAACAACAACTTGTAGCTTGATTACATTGCTGCAAAAAAGGAAGTGAATTTAAAATAGCAATAGAACCACAAAGGATTATCGAAACAAAAAGTACTGCAAGAATAAGTTTTTTCATCGGTAAATTTATTTTAAGATTTGGGATTAATTCGTTCGTATTTTATGAAAGTATAAGCAAAGGCATGCTTTTCGTCGGAAGGATGTTTCTCCTGCCATACAATTTGCCATTCTTTAGCATCTAAAACAGGGAAAAAAGTATGTGCTTCAAATTCATGATGCACTCGCGTGAGCCAAATAATATCTGTAAATTTTATAGCTTCTCGATAAATTTCTCCACCTCCAATAATACAAAGTTCGACCTCATTTAATTCTTTGGCTTTAACAATGGCCTCCTCTAAAGAATGAACAACGAGAGCTCCAGGTGCATGATAGTTTTTACTTCTTGTTACTACAATATTTGTTCGTTCTGGCAAAGGCCGGAATTTATCGGGTATCGATTCGTAATTTTTTCTACCAGTAACAACGCAATGCCCTACCGTTTTATCTTTAAAAAATTTCATGTCAATTGGTAAACGCCAAATGAGACGATTGTCTTTCCCAATCGCATTATTTTCAGAAGCCGCAACAATGATTGTTATTTGCACAAAAACTAATTAAAATTATACTGCCACAGTGGCTTTGATATGTGGATGCGGATCATAACCCTCCAAAACAAAATCTTCAAATTTAAAATCAAAAATACTTTTTACAGCTGGATTTATTTTCATTGTCGGCAATGTTCGAAAGTCGCGCGACAATTGCAAATTTGCCTGATCGATATGATTGGAATACAAATGTGCATCACCAAGTGTGTGAATAAAATCACCGTATTTTAAATTACAAACTTGCGCCACCATCATTGTTAAAATAGCATAAGATGCAATGTTAAATGGAACTCCCAGGAAAATATCCGCACTGCGTTGGTACAACTGGCAACTCAATTTTCCATCGGACACATAAAATTGAAAAAAAGCATGACAGGGTGGCAATTTCATTTTATCAATTTCTCCCACATTCCAAGCACTTACAATTAAGCGACGGGAATCTGGATTTTTTTTAATTTGGTCAATCACTTGACTAATCTGATCGATGTGTCTTCCATCTGCAGTAGGCCAGCTTCTCCATTGCGATCCATAAACTGGACCAAGTTCTCCATTTTCATCTGCCCATTCATCCCAAATACTAACACCATTGTCTTTTAAGTATTTTGTATTGGTTTCTCCTTTCAAAAACCAAAGTAATTCATGAATGATGGAACGCAAGTGGACTTTTTTTGTTGTTAATGCAGGAAACCCTTCTTCCAAATTAAATCTCATTTGGTAGCCGAAAACACTTGTTGTGCCTGTGCCTGTCCGATCTGTTTTGCTAGCGCCTTTATCAAGGACATGGCGCATTAAATCGTGGTATTGTTTCATAGTCTAAAAGCGATGTAAATTTAAGAAACAGCAGACTATAAAATTGAATTGATTATTCCTTTTCATTAAAATTATTAACTATTTGAAGAAACGTAGCATTTTATCACCTATTTGTATTGGTTTATCGGACTAATGCTTCACTTCTAATAACACATTTCGATCGTGTTTATGCTTGAACAATAAGGCAAAAGCAATGGCAATAAGCAAAGCATATCCCGCAAAAGATAACCATATCGTGTGCCAATCTCTAACTCCATCATGAGTAAAATATCGATCAATAGCCCAACCAGAGACAAAACTTCCTAAAATGGCTCCTATCCCATTCGTCATCATCATAAACAATCCTTGTCCTGAGGAACGATTTTTAGAATCTGTATTGGTTTCCACAAATAAGGAACCGGAAATATTAAAGAAATCAAATGCCATTCCGTAAACCACGCAGGACATTATGATCATCCACAAACCATCTGTAGGATTACCGTAAGCGAATAATCCGAACCGTAAAACCCATGCGAACATTGACATTAGCATTACTTGTTTGATTCCAAATCGTTTCAAGAAAAATGGAATTGCTAATATAAAAAGGGTTTCAGAAATCTGAGAAATCGACATAATTATAGTAGAATACTTCACAACAAATGAATCTGCATATTCAGGAAAGCGTTTAAACTCATCGAGGTAAACATCACCATAAGCATTGGTCAATTGTAAGGCACCACCTAAAAACATAGAAAAGATAAAAAACAAAGCCATTTTATAATTTGCAAAAAGTTTAAAGGATGCTAACCCTAATGTTTCCATCAACGAAGCATTTTCATTTGCTAATCGTTCTGGCTTACATTTTGGTAAAGTAAAAGCATAAAATCCCAAAACTAAAGCTGCAATTGCAGCAATGTAAAATTGATAACTAGTGGCTTTATTACCCGATAAATTTGTGATCCACATGGCCACAATAAAACCAATTGTACCCCAAACACGAATCGGAGGGTAATCCTTAATAATATTTTTATTGTTTAATTTCAGTGCTGTAAAGGAAATCGAATTACTCAAAGCAATTGTTGGCATATAAAAACACATTGCCAAAAGCATGATGTAAATAAAAGTTGTAGGATTTGTTACCTGTGGCAAATAAAATAAAACGCCTGCATATAAAATATGCAACACTCCGTAAAGTTTTTCCGCATGCACCCATCGATCAGCTAAAATCCCAGTTAGCGTAGGCATAAATAAAGAGGCGATTCCCATTGTTCCGAAAACCAAACCAAATTGCGTGCCTTCCCAATTTTGTGTCCCAAACCAATAATTTGCAATTGTAATCAACCAAGAACCCCAAACAAAAAATTGGAGGAAGTACATCAAAATTAATCGCTGACTTATTTGCATGGTAGTAAATTAAAAATACTGTTAACTATTTTTCAAATTAAATACTTTTTACAATGTAACATTATAATTTTAGGAAGAAATACGTTTTTTTAATTCTATATGAATCCGCGAAGCGAGCTCATAATTTTCTTCTGTCAATGCTTTCTTGAGCATTTCTTCCAACTCCAAAACCGATTTGCTACTTAATTTAGATCCTTGCTTTTTAGTTGATTCAGCTAACAATTCATCACTCTCGGCGGATTTAAAATCGTCCCCAGCTGCAACAATTTCTTCTGCTAGCGTTTGATCTGGTTTCTCATCTTCCAAAATAATACCCGCCTGTGAAAGAATAAATTCATAAGTATATATTGGGCAATTAAAACGAACAGCAAGTGCAATAGCATCTGAAGTTCTGGCATCAATTTCAACCTTCTCTTCTCCATTACTACAAAATAATTTAGCAAAGAAAACACCTTCAGTAAGATTATAAATAAGCACTTCGGTCAAGTTGATTTTAAATGATTCTGCAACACTTTTAAAAAGGTCGTGCGTAAGTGGGCGAATTGGTTTCATTTTCTCAAGCTCAATAGCAATTGCTTGCGCTTCAAAGCCACCAATTATAATTGGCAAACGCCGTTTACCTTTTGCCTCCCCTAACAATAATGCATAAGCACCCGATTGCGTCTGGCTATAAGATAAGCCCACTATTTCCAACTTAGTTTTTTTCATTCCACTAGACAAGGTCGCTGTTTTTTAGGGTAACTTATTTTGAGAATAATAAAGATAAGTAATAAGATGCAAATTATTGATGGGAAGATTTGAACTTTTTAATGGCCTCCGTTAATCTCGGCACCACTTCAAATGCATCGCCGATGATACCATAATCGGCAGATTTAAAAAATGGCGCCTCCTTATCAGTATTAATTACAACAATCGTTTTGCTTCCGCTAACACCAGCCAAATGTTGAATAGCTCCAGAAATACCAATAGCAATATATAAATTAGGGCGAACAGTTATTCCTGTTTGACCAACATGTTCATGGTGTGGTCTCCAATCCATATCAGAAATTGGACGAGAGCAAGCTGTAGCTGCACCGATTGCTGAAGCAAGATCTTCTACAATTCCCCAATTCTTTGGGTCTTTCATTCCACGTCCAGCAGACACAACAAGTTCAGCTTCTGGAAGAGAAATTTTACTTGTGTCGCGTTTTTTTAATTCTTTAACTGTAACTTTTATAGCAATAGAAGAAAGGTCAATAGCAACTGCCGCAACCTCAGCTGTTCCTCCATTCAATTGAACAGGATACGAATTGGGTAATAGTGTAATAATTTTTTTTTCAGAATGAATTACATAAACAGTTGTTGCTTTTCCAGAAAAAGCATTTTTCCGCACAGTAAATTTCCCATCAGCAATGGAAGGGTATTCAACAGCACCCGCCACAATGCCGGCCTTCATTCGAACTGCCAAGCGAGGTGCAATCGCTTTACTCATTATGTCATGAGAAAAAATTACAACACTTGCGCCATCAGCAAGAGCAACCTGGTCCAAAGCCATTGCCCAAGCAGCAGAATTGCCATCGTTCAACTTTTCATCCGAAATGGTCAGCACTTTGTTTGCGCCCGCTTTCCCAAGTTCTTCACAAATTGAAGCGTCACCACCATTGGCAGTTACAGCTGTAACTGTTGTGCTAAGTTGATTTGCAATGTGAGCAGCGTAATTAACTGCTTCAAGTGAACTCTTCCTAATTTTATTCCTCGATACTTCTGTATAAACTAATACTGACATAAAAAAATTGAATTTGGTAATCGGACTAAATAACTTTTGCTTGGTTGTGTAATAATGAAACTAATTCATCCATTTTATTGGCGTCAATAAGCTGAACTGCTTTCCTACCTTCCGTTACTTGGTAACTTTCTACTGTCGTTAATATAGACGGATTCGCAACAGAAACCACAACAAGTGGCTTACTCCTTGCCGCCATAATTCCACGCATATTAGGAATACGTGCTTCCGACATTCCCTTCATACAACTAATTACTGCAGGCAAGGTTACTTCAAGAACAGAGGTTCCTCCGTCAATATCACATTCAACAGTTGCGACTGCTCCATTCACTTCAAGTTTAGATGCTAAGGAAATAAAATGAAGATTTAATAATTCAGCAAGCATACCTCCAACTAATGAACTATTGTAATCGATGGTTTCTTTTCCAACAAGAATCAAATCATACCCTTTATCTTTTGCATAAAGAGCTATTTGCTCTGCAACAAAATAAGCATCGGTTGGCTCGGCATCAATTCGAACAGCATCGTCAGCTCCTATTGCAAGTGCCTTTCGTATCATCGCTTCGTTTTCTAGCAAGCCAACATGAATGACAGTGACACTTCCTGAGCCTTTTGCCTCCTTTAATTCAAGTGCACGAACAAGTGAATACCATTCATCATAAGGATTTATTATAAACTGAACACCAGCCTTGTTGAACTTAGAATTATTTTCTATAAAAGAAATTTTAGCTGTTGTGTCAGGAACATTACTAATGCCGACGAGTATTTTCATTTGAATTAAAATTTAATACTTTGTAATACAACAAAAATACAATTTTCAGGGGAATAGGGAGCTTGTAATCTGTTAGGGTTCATCATAACTAACAACAACATTTTCTGTGATGGGATGTGACTGGCAAGTAAGAATATAGCCGGCTGCGATTTCTTCCTCAGAAAGAGCAAAATTTTGATCCATAGAAACTTTCCCTTCCATTAATTTAGCACGGCAAGTACAACAAACTCCACCTTTACAGGCAAATGGAACATCTAAGCCAGCATTCTGAGCCACATCAAGAATAGATACCCCGTTAGAAGCCAGATCAAAAACAATCTCTGCGTCATCCAATATAACTGTAACTCTACTTTGCACAATTGCAGTGATTGACTTTTCTTCTGCAGCTTTTACAGCTTGGGCTACTGCGGTAAAATATTCAATATTAATATTTTTTGCATCTACTTTGTTTTCTGATAACACCTGTTTAACATTCTCCATCATAGGTGCAGGACCACAGATAAAAAACACATTTTCAGCAGCCCAATCAATGTATTTCAAAAGCAGTTCTTGAACTTTTGAAAGTGATAAAACACCAGTAAAGAGTTTGTCGGAATTACCATTTTCAAAAATGTAATTTAATTGAAAACGATCTGGGTTTACAAGAGCAATTGCATCCAATTGTTTTTTGAAAATAGTACTTGCCTCATCACGATTACCGTAGAAAAGTTGAACAGTACTCTTCGGCTCAGTGATCAAAACAGTTTTTATAATAGAAAGCATCGGCGTAATCCCGCTACCGCCGGCAAACAATACATACTGATTTTGCGATTCGGCATTCAATGTAGAATGAAAATTCCCCATTGGCGACATCACATCTAATGAATCACCCACTTTAAGCGAATCATTAATAAATGTAGAAGCCCGGCCATCTTTCACCTTTTTAACCGCAACGCGAAGCTCATGATCGGTAACAGGACTAGTACAAATAGAATAAGACCGACGCAATTCTTCGCCATTAACAGTAAGCTTTAAGGTCAGGTATTGACCTTGTACATACTTAAACTCTTCTTTTATAGCAGATGGAACATCGAAAACTAAAGAAACACAATCGGCGGTCTCTCGGGTAACTTCAATAACTTGCAATCTATGGAAACGGGACATTTTTTAAAATTAGTTGTGCAAAATTATTTAAAAATCGGAACATAACACATCAATCTAAAACAAGACAACACATTAACCCTATGAATTGATAAAATTCTCCCTTTATTGCCCCCAATTCCTAGTTTAAATTAATAATTTACATCAAAATAGGACATTCCAATTCCGTATCTTTGCAGAGACAACAAAAAACGATAAAAAATGGAAAATCCAATTGAATTCGAACAAATTTTTAACGCTAAGATTGCAAAAGGCGAATTTATCGAGCCCAAAGATTGGATGCCGGAAAAGTATCGCAAAACTTTGATTCGTCAGATTTCTCAGCATGCACATTCAGAGATAATAGGAATGCAGCCCGAAGGCAATTTCATTACTCGTGCTCCTTCACTTCGACGTAAGGCCGTTCTGCTTGCAAAAGTGCAAGATGAGGCGGGACATGGATTATACTTATATAGCGCTTGTGAAACTTTAGGTATTACACGCGATGAGTTAAACGAACAACTGCACACAGGAAAGGCCAAGTACTCCAGTATTTTTAATTATCCAACGCTTACATGGGCAGATATGGGCGCAATTGGATGGCTAGTTGACGGTGCTGCAATCATTAATCAAGTAATGTTGCAACGAGCTTCTTTTGGACCTTACTCTCGTGCAATGGTTCGGATTTGTAAAGAAGAAAGTTTTCACCAACGCCAAGGATATGAAATTATGTGTGTGTTGGCAAAAGGTACTGCCGAACAAAAAGCCCTTGCGCAAGATGCTTTAAATCGCTGGTGGTGGCCATCTATTATGATGTTTGGTCCACCGGATTCTGAATCTAAAAACAGTGCAGACTCTACTCGTTGGAAAATAAAACGAGAAACAAATGATGAATTGCGTCAGAAATTTATTGACAGAACAGTAGGACAAGCAGATTTCATTGGGCTTGTGCTACCCGACAAAGACTTGAAATGGAATGAAGCGCGAGGGCATTACGACTATGGTCAAATTGACTGGGCAGAATTCAATTCTGTAATAGCTGGAAATGGCGCATGCAATAAACAACGTTTAGCTCACCACATCAAAGCACAGGAAGATGGGCTATGGGTACGAGCAGCAGCAAATGCATACGCAAGAAAAAAAGCTGAGAAAGAAAAAAATATGCTTGTTGCATAAAAAATTTAAAATAAATAAATGCAACGTTCAGATCATCAATAATTTTAAACAAAAATCATTATTCCCATATTCAAAATGACTAAAATCGACACACAATTTCCATTATGGGAAGTTTTTATACAAGCTAAATCTGGAACACCGCATAAACATGCGGGCAGTGTACATGCAGCTGACAAAGAAATGGCGCTTCAAAATGCGCGTGACACTTATTCACGTCGCAGCGAAGGAACTAACATTTGGGTAGTACCAGCAGAATTTATTACTGCCTCATCGCCTGAAGACCAAGGTGCCTTTTTTGAACCTTCTAATGACAAACCGTACAGGCATCCCACTTTTTACATTATACCTGACGGTGTAAAATTTATTTGAAGAAAAAAATATGAATCCAACAAATCAAACGGCCTTATTAGATTTTGTTACGCGACTTGGCGATAATAGTTTGATAGCTGGGCATCGGCTTTCAGAATGGTGCAGTAACGCTCCTTATTTAGAAGAAGATATCGCCATGACCAATATGGCATTGGATTTTGTGGGTGCTTCTCGAATTTTATTAACCTATGCAGGAGAAGTGGAAGGTAAAGGAAGAACGGAAGATGATTTTGCTTTTGTAAGAAAAAACGAGGAATTCAGAAATGCATTGTTACTCGAACAGCCAAATGGAGATTTCGCAGTAACAACAGCAAAACAATTTTTTTACGCTACATTTAATTACCTGTTATTTTCAGAATTACAAAAAAGTAAAGATGAAACACTTGCTGGCTTTGCAGCAAAAGCACTTAAGGAAGTTACTTACCACTTACGTCACGCGAATGAATGGGTTTTACGTTTAGGAGATGGAACAGCAGAAAGCAAAACGCGAATGCAAAATGGAATCAATGAAGTGTGGAGATTTACCGGAGATCTTTTTGCAACAACGGAGGCTGATCTACTTTTAGAGCAGGAAGGAATTATACCAAATGTACCCGAACTAAAAACAAAATGGTATGAAATGATTTCTGATATTTTAGAAAAAGCAACATTAGCAATACCCGATTTAAACGCATTCCAACAAAAAGGTTCACGAGAAGGAAAGCACACAGAACATTTAAGTTACATTGTATCAGAAATGCAATCAATTGCCAGGGTGTATCCAGGAGTGAAGTGGTAGCAAATATATTTTTGACTTATAGAAATGGGAGAAATTTATAAAATAGCTACTACTAACAATAAACTTCCAACAGAAATTTGGGAAATTTTGAAGGGAGTGGTTGATCCAGAAATTCCCGTACTCACGGTGGTTGATATGGGCGTTATTCGGGATATTTTAGTGACAGAAACAGGAATTGAAGTTTCAATTACACCAACCTACAGCGGCTGCCCAGCAATGGAAGTAATTTCTAGCGATATTATTGCAACGCTTAACAGAAATGGATATTCAAACATTACAATTAAAACAGTCCTTTCGCCTCCGTGGACAACGGATTGGATCACAGATGAAGCGAAAGAAAAGCTGAGGTTATATGGAATTGCACCACCTGAACATTCAAGTGCAGATAAAAATGTTCTCTTTGGAAAACCCAAATTTGTAAATTGTCCTCAATGTAAATCAGCACAAACGGAAATGATTTCTCAATTTGGTTCTACCGCTTGCAAAGCATTATGGAAATGTCTGGATTGCAAAGAACCGTTTGATTATTTTAAATGCATTTAAACTTTATGCCGCTTTTAGCAATTTTAGGTTCAATTATTTTCGGTGTTCCACTAATAACCGCATTTTGTGCACGTAGGTTCGGAAGATCTTTCAAAATTTGGTTTGTAATGGGTTGTATGCTTCCTCTTATTTCGGTTTTTATACTCTTGCTATTACCTGAGCCGAAAAAATAAAACTATCGCGATAAGCTTATCTTTGATTAATAAATAGACTATGAGCACTACCACAATACTTACCGAAACAATAGGCAGTGTTGCGGTCATCAAATTAAATCGACCTAATAAATTTCACAGTTTCAATCGTGAAATGGCTTTGGGTTTACAGGAAGCCTTAGATACAGCCAAAACTGATGATGCGATACGTTGCATATTAATTACAGCTGAGGGAAAAGCTTTTTGCGCAGGACAAGATTTGGCCGAGGCCATTGATGAAAGTGGTCCTGGAATTCAGAAAATAGTTGAGGATCACTACAACCCAATTATTATTCGTTTAAGAAATATTGAAAAACCTATTGTTATTGCAGTTAACGGTGTGGCTGCTGGCGCTGGTGCTAGCGTAGCACTCGCAGGAGATATCGTTGTTGCAGGAACGTCTGCTGTTTTTATACAGGCGTTTTCAAAAATTGCTTTGATTCCCGATAGCGGAGCAACGTTTATTCTTCCAAAATTAATTGGTTTTCAAAAAGCAACTGCGTTGATGATGCTGGGCGATAAAATTTCTGCGGCTGATGCATTACAAATGGGAATGATCTATAAAGTTTATGAAGACGATGAACTCGAAGCGGCTGCATTAGCACTTGCAAAAACACTTTCAGAAATGCCAACCAAGGCACTCGGACTTACAAAACGACTTCTGAATGAAGGAACAGTAAATTCACTCGAGCAACAATTAAAACGGGAATGCGAAGAGCAAATTGTTGCGGCTGGAACTGCAGATTTCAAAGAAGGTATTGCTGCATTTATGGAAAAGAGAAAAGCTATATTCAAAGGAAATTAAAAAATAGTTGAACGATGGCAGATCAAATGATAATCGGTGTGGTAGGTGCAGGTGCAATGGGTAGCGGAATTGCTCAAGTAGCGTCGGCTGCAGGACATGCTGTAGTGTTATATGATAACTCGTCAATTCAAGTCGAGCAATCAAAAAATACACTTCGACAAACCTTAACTAAACTTACTGAAAAAGGTAAATATTCAATTGCAGTTGCTATCGGAATTTTTGAACGCATTACATTTTCGGAAAATATATCTTCTTTAAAAAATTGCGGACTCATTATAGAAGCCATTGTTGAAAACATAGAAATAAAGAAAGCGCTTTTTACTGAATTAGAAGAAATTGTTTCCGCTGATTGCGTCTTGGCAACAAACACCTCTTCCCTTTCCATCACCTCTATTGCTTCAACCTGCAAAATAGCATCGCGTGTAATTGGCATTCACTTTTTCAATCCTGCGCCAATCATGCCATTAGTAGAAATTATTCCTAGCATCTCTACTAATAATTCGGTAGCAGTAGCTTGTAAAAATTTAATTGACAGCTGGGGGAAAACCACAGTCATGGCAAAAGATTCTCCTGGTTTTATTGTCAATCGAGTGGCAAGATGTTTTTATGGTGAATCCATTCGTTTATACGAAGAAGGAATTACCGATTTTGCAACCATCGATTGGGCAATGAAAACTTTCGGCGGATTCAAAATGGGACCATTTGAATTAATGGATTTCATTGGTAACGATGTAAATTTTAAAGTAACGGAAACCATTTGGGAACAGTTTTTTTACGAACCACGGTTCAAGCCGTCATTGACACAGAAAAGAATGTTTGAAGCAAAACATTTTGGCAGAAAATCAGGAAAAGGATATTATGATTATTCCGAAGGAGCCGTTCTTCCAAAACCAAATACAAATAACGAACTTGGACTGACTATTTTTCACCGCGTAATTGTGATGTTAATGAATGAAGCGGCGGATGCATTATACCTTGGCCTTGCTACCAGAGATGATATTGATACAGCTATGACAAAAGGTGTTAATTACCCGAAAGGCCTTCTAAAATGGGCTGATGAATTAGGCATTGCTTCTGTTTGTGAAATACTACAACAATTACATGTTGAATATGGCGAGGAACGCTATCGTACATGTGTATTACTAAAGCGAATGAATAAAGAAGGTAAAACTTTTTATTAAATTGAGACTTCGATACGTTCCGCTTACTAAAATTTTATTTTAATCACCAATTTTTACAGCGGAACTACTCAGTCTGACAAGGTTATCATTTTCAGAATATACATCGCGGCGTATGAAATGAAGGTTGGCTTTGATGCGACGTATCGAAGGCTCGGAAAGATTCCGCTTACTAAAACTTTATTTTAATCACCAATTTTTACACCGGAACTACTCAGTCTGACAAGGTTATCGTTGTCAGAATGAGTAGGCTCGTCAACTTAGCTGTCGATCTGAAAATGAAGGTTGTCTTTGACGAGACGTATCGAAGGCTCGGAAAGATTCCGCTTACTAAAATTTTATTTTAATTACCAATTTTTACAGCGGAACTACTCAGTCTGACAAGGTTATCGTTGTCAGAATGTACAACGCGGCGGATGAAATGAAGATTGGCTTTGACGAGACGTATCGAAGGCTCGGAAAGATTCCGCTTATTAACATTTTATTTTAATCACCAATTTTTATAGCGGAACTACTCAGCCTGACAAGGTTATCGTTGTCAGACTGAGTAGGCTCGTCAACTTAGCTCTCGATCTGAAAATGAAGGTTGGCTTTGACGAGACGTATCGAAGGCTCGGAAACGTTCCGCTTACTAAAATTTTATTTTACATGTGAATATTTTTCTTATGCTGTATTTAATTTTCTGTATAACCGTCTTATTTCTTTGAACCACATAATTGTCAAGAGAGGAAAAACTATAAACGATAATTTATTAAAAGAGTTTGATGCCCCAAAGTCAAGATGAATGAGATGTTGTATTGCTCTTGTCATTCCACAACCGTAGCATTTTGTGTCAAATAGTAACACAGATAAACAAACTGATTGTCCGTGGTCAAAAAAGTCAGCAGGTAAAATTAATAACACCAGTGGCATTATTAATAACACACCGAAATAAAATAGAAACAATATTTTGATGAATTTAAATTTCAAAAGTTGTCTTTAAATTCTCCATTCTTAGGTTTAAGTCCTCCAGTTAGGAGCAAGATTATGTCTATGATCAACCCAATGCCGCACAACGCACCCGTAAATAAATACAACAATCCCATACCATAATGTCCTAAATAAAATCGATGTATTCCAAGGAGCCCTAAAAAGAACCAAAGAATAAGGGTTACAATTAGACTTTTATCACCACTCGGATTAATTAAATTGTCTGTGGAAATTGAAGAATTATTTGCGGTAGTAATAATGTCCTTGGAGCCATTGGGATATTTAATGCTAAATACTTCTGATTTTCTAATAGAAATAGTCGGACCATTTTGATTATCACATTTTTTATATTTTATTTCTGATTGGCCAATTTCCAGCACCTTCACCTTTAATTCTTCACCATTTTTAAGCGTCAATATATCACAATCTTCAATGGAACTAATACGACTGGGATTTAATTTTTTATTCTTATAAATTTCTTTTTGAAATAAAGAAATTGGCTTTTGAGTTGCTAGTATTATTGAATTGTCAGTAGAAGCAGTCACCGTTTCATCTGTTGTGTAACTGTTGACAGTTGGTTGCGCAGTTATTTTTTGATAACTCTGATTGTGTCCAATCTTTTGGATATAGAAACCGGAAGAATAGTGTCGCTTTTCCATTGTACAGGATCCGAATGCAAACAATATAATACCGATCAGGAATAATGATTTTACTTTTTTCATAAATATAGTTTTAAGTGCAAGTTTTATTATCGAATAGTAATTTTATGAGTTGTCTTTTGAGTAAAGAAATTATTTTTGCCAATGAGAATGGTTGGATTTTGTTGGTTCCAATTCCATTAAAACATGAAATTTTTGTTTTATTGCGTAAAGGAAATTGTAACAAAACGACATTAAAAGTATCATAAAGATAGCAAACAAGCAAATTAATTTTATTGAAACACCAAATAATCATTGATTTCACTGTGTTTTAATTAACATCTTCTTAAAATACCTAATCTATCAAAATGATAGTATAAGTATCAAAAAGGCAATAGTCCATTGTTGAACTTCGCTTTATGAATTTGGGAAAGAAAATTAAAATGGCGAGACAGTTCCGCGGACTCACGCAGGATCAGTTGGCTGAAAAAATAGGTAAGACCAGACCACTCATTTCACAAATTGAAGTCAATGGTAAAGTGAATGCTTACACCTTGCAGAAAATATGTGATGAACTTGATTTGGATATTGACCAATTTAATGGAGATGCGTTTTTTGAATTAGCAGCAACATTCTCAAAAAAGAAATCATCCAAGAATAAATCTGAGAAGAAAATTCCGGCTAATTAGAAGCGCTTCGGGAATTAGTAAAGATTCAGAAGGAAATGATTGAGAGTTTAAAAAAGAGATTAGGGAAGAAATAGGGCTTCGATACCTGCCTGCCGAAGCACAAGTCAGCGCGTTGGCAGACAGGCGTTCCGCTTACTAAAATTTTATTTTAATCACCAATTTTTACAGCGGAACTACTCTGCCTGACAAGGTTATCGTTGTCAGACTGAGTAGGCTCGTCAACTTAGCTCTCGATCTGAAAATGAAGGTTGGCTTTGACGAGACATATCGAAGGCTCGGAAACGTTCCGCTTATTAACATTTTATTTTAATCACCAATTTTTACAGCGGAACTACTCTGCCTGACAAGGTTATCTTTGTCAGACTGAGTAGGCTCGGAAAGAAATCGCAAACTACATTATGACCTTTTAATTTTGTTGCTTCAATTAAATTTACTTTAAAATTCGTTTTTCTACATATGTGTTGTCTTAAAAAATTTCTAAAAATATTTATTCAGAACGTTATTTTTAACAACTATTTATATTGTAATTGAAAAATTCTTTTAATTTTGCCTAAACTAAATTTAAAAAACCATGAAAAAAATAGCACTTACACTAATTACCGCATTAACTATTGGTGTCGTTTTCAATTCCTGTACAATGGAAAAACGCCATTACAGCCAAGGGTATCAAATTGACTGGAATAACAGTAACAAAAACACCGACCTGAAGACAAAAAACGCTTCCCATTCAATGCAAAACTCAACAGTTGCAAATGAATCGAATTCAATTGCAGTTCTACCTACTACAAAAGTTAGTACTGAAAATGGAATTGTAGCTGTTGCTACTCAGAAAAAGGGAGAATTAAACGTCTCTAAAATTGAATCTATTTCTAATTTTTCTGTGAACAAAACAAATAAATTAATTTCTAGCACTCCTGTTATTAAGCAGGGAAATAATGCTTCCAAAAAATCCTCACCGATTAGCGACAAGCCGGAAACTATACTATTAATTATTATCGCACTTTTTATTCCACCTTTAGCCGTATATCTGTATGAAGGAAAGTGGACTAAGCGCTGTACCGTTAATTTGATTTTAACTTTGCTTTGCGGATTACCAGGTCTAATCCATGCCTTAATTGTAGTTCTTGATTAAAAAAATCGCACTTAAATTTTTAAAGGGGTTGGTAATCTGTATCTGGATTTCCATCCCCTTTATTTTTTTAATACTGCCTTCAGATCAATTTGACCAAGGCATTGTTATTTGCCCATCTAAATATTTTCTTAATTTAAATTGTCCAGGATGTGGCTTAACAAGAGCCATAATGCATCTAATGCATTTTGAATTTACATCTGCCTGGACTTTTAATAAACTAAGTTTTTTTATTTTCCCAATTCTTATCATGATTTATTTTCATGTTATCGGAAGGTATTTTAATAAAAACTGGTTCGGATTTATCCGTTCATGGTATTCCTCTGGGAAGAAGAAAAAATAGTTGAACTTCATATATCTTGAATCATTCTCCCCGATGCTGAATTAGTATTGGGTAATGAGTATTGGTACTGCGCTGAAAATTTGTTAGTACTCAATACCAAATACTCCATACTCAATACTATCTTTGAGTATGGCAAAAGATCTCGCAACTAAAGTCGTAACAATAATGTACGATAATGATTGGTTCAGTCAATGGCTTGGAATAGAACGATTGACTATTGAAACAGGTTCTTGTGTTTTAAAAATGACCATTCGTAAAGAAATGCTAAATGGTTTCGGAATTGCACATGGAGGAATTACATATTCGTTAGCAGATTCTGCATTGGCTTTTGCATCAAATTCATATGGGAAAATGGCCGTTTCGGTGGAAACATCTATTTCCCATACAAAACAATTAAAAGAGGGCGATGAAATCACTGCTACTGCCCAAGAAATGAGTTTGTCGAATAAAATTGCAGTTTATAACGTTACAATTAAGAATCAGAATAATGAGGTGGTGGCGCTTTTTAAGGGGACGGTTTATAGGACTGGGAAAGAATGGTTTGAGGAGGGGAAATAAATAATTGAGAAAAATTGGCGAATGCGTGAATTAATTTATATGTATTTCGACTATTTCCCAATCACCAATTTTTCTAAATCACCAATTTTTCTCAATTACCTTAATTACCTTTGTCTTAATTACAAAAGTCCATTTTATGAAACAAGCATTCCTCGTTGACGGCATTAGAACACCAATCGGAAATTTCGGTGGAACACTTTCTACTGTTCGTACGGACGATTTAGCGGCACTAGTAATCCGAGAATTAATGAGAAGAAATTCTTCTGTTGATCCGAAAACTATTTCAGATGTAATTTTTGGGTGTGCCAATCAAGCGGGTGATGACAATCGTAATGTGGCGAGAATGGCTTTGTTACTTGCAGGATTGCCAGTGACGGTGCCGGGGGAAACGGTGAACAGACTTTGTGCTTCAGGATTAAGTGCAGCAATGGCAGCAGCAAGAACCATTATGTGTGGCGATGCCGATTTGATGATTGCTGGTGGTGTAGAAAATATGACAAGAGGTCCTTGGGTAATATCAAAAACTTCTACTCCATTTGGAAGAGATGCACAAATGTTTGATTCAAGTTTCGGATGGCGTTTTGTAAATCCGAAAATGAAAGAATTATTTGGAGTAGACGCTATGGGAGAAACAGC
>Ga0049081_10000158_pt1 | contig 26246 bp, 38 predicted proteins | sample GreLakmeER78MSRF_FD_66717 | JGI IMG/M metagenome (GOLD analysis project Ga0049081, IMG submission 66717) | Freshwater lentic microbial communities from great Laurentian Lakes, MI, USA - Great Lakes metaG ER78MSRF | ecosystem: Environmental > Aquatic > Freshwater > Lake | place: Great Lakes...
GAAAATACATAGCAATCTACTATAAAACACGCAAAATACAAGCGCTTACGGTTTAATTCGTAGGCGCTTTTTGCGTTAGGTTTCCTTACTCACCCCCCGAGGTAAGGAAAAAAATGCTAAATAATCTGCGATTCCCCCCGTGTCAAAGGTTATTTAGCGCCTCCTGAGCATGAGGTTAAAAGGCTCACTTCCACAATAACCGTCAAGGAGAACAAATGGAGATCTACATCCAGACGTGCGGGTGGTGCGAAAAATACCTACCAATTTACGATAACGACATGTGCGTAGATTGCTACGAAGAAGGCGTTGAAGAAGATGACGCTGATCCTGTTGCTACTGATGGCGAAGGCTATTCCTAAGTTGTAGTAAATTTCACCTCCTGAGTACGAGGCTAAAAGGCTCACACAAGGTAAATTCAACCAACCAAAAGAAAGAGGAAATATCATGATTAGCAAGAATGCACTCAAGTCAGGTGGAGCGACTGTTCTTTCAGGTCTTGTCACGTACATCTTGGTTCGTGGCGTAATTGAGATTTGCGAGCTTTCGTTCAAGCTAGGCAAGACGGTTTACAAAAACCGCAAAAAGACAAGTTTTTCGAAAGAAGCTCCCGTTTACTCTGAAGAAGTTATTAAGAATGTTCAAAAGCTTGATATAGAAATTCCGACAACGCTGATCGAAAAGCTTGATGCAGATGCGAATTTGATTCGTTTAGCTCAAGAAAAAGAAAAAAGCAAGCTAAACCAGAACTTTGCTCAAAGTTTCCTGGTCAAAATCAATTCTAAGGCTACTGGCCTTGGTGCTAGTGCCGCTAGCATTGCAAAGAAGATTCACTTCTAACACAAATAGTAGGGGTTGCAGGTAATACTGCAGCCCCTACTATTTTTTTGCCTAAAACAAGCGAAGGAGGAAAAAATGCTTTGGATGGACCCAGTTACCAAAACATGGGGTGAAGGAGATCATCTTTACACCATTGATCCAATTTACTACGCTCATGCTATACAAGCTGAAATTGAAGAAGCCATAGAAGAGGGCGATGAAGAAAAGCTACTTTCTTTGATGATGCGATACGGTAGGGAAGTAAAATGACCCACGTAGCAAATCATATTAGCGGTTGGTGTATGACTAACGACCACGCAAACTGTGCTGGCATTTTTGAGTCCAGTATGGAAAGCAAAACACCGTCCCCCTGGAAATGTCCATGTTCTTGTCATAAGGAGTAAAAATGTCTATATCTACATCAGATAAAGTAGATCGTTTTTTTAGTTGGGAAGTACACGAATCAGAAGAAAAACTAGAACAAATGAAATCAATTGCTTCGTTACACGATCTGTTATGTAGAGATGTATTGTTAGCAAAACTAGTTATGCTAGAATCTGATGATCCAAATTACAAAACGGCGATAAGATATTTACACGGGTTATTAGAAGTATGCCCAGACGATTTATCGTGTGGTGTATACGTTGTTTTAAGTATTGATGCGTATACTAAAGATCAAGAAGACTACGCTCAAAGTTTACTTAATCTGTGCATGGAAAGTAATCCAAGACACAAACTTGGTTTATTAGCTGAAAAAATGTATAGCAAGTACACTCCAAACGCAGTTAAACAAGTTATTTCAACAGCAATGGAATTAATAGAAATTGAAGAAGATAAGTAAATTAGGTAATTTGTTTTATATATGGTATAATTAATGTGTTGGGGAAAACTATACCCAATTACCGTCTCAAATTGAGGCGGTTTTTTATTGTTTAAAGAGAGGAAGATATGAGCACTTTAGCCTACAATATAATTTGGATATTTATCGTAGTTGTCTCGTCTGCTATCGCATTTAAAGCAGGTTTTAACAAGTACAAAAGAGAATCCATTATTGAGCGTTTTACAGAAACGTTGCGTTTAATCCAAAATGAACGCGCAATACAAGAAACTCAAATTACATTTACAAAACTATGGTGCGAGAAAATTAACTTCATAAATTCGGATGAAGAATTTCCTAAATATTTAGAATCTATTTCTAGCACTATGGTAAAAGAAATGATTAGTTCTGTAAATATCATGCAAGAGATGGTAGATAGTTCTAAGCGTTTTGAATCTGTAATCAAAGAAGAACTTAAAACATTAACCAAATAGGAGAACAGCTGTGAGTGAACTTCAGTACAATTTCATCACTACAATGAGCGAAGAAGGGCTTTGTGCTAACGAAGATCCTGGTTTGTTTGTTAGTGATATTGAAGAAGAGAAGTCATACCGTTTAGCTAAAGAAATATGCAAAAATTGCCCGATTAAAGTTCCGTGCTTTGATTATGCAATGGAAGTTTCCCCATATGGAGTATGGGGAGGTACAACTGAATATGAACGTACCCGCATGAAGGGTAAAAAGCATTTCATGGGTCTGAGTGTTTATTCAGACAGAGCTTTATCAATCTAATTAAACTATAAGGAGTAATAATGAGTACAGAAAATGGTTATGAGTTTGTTGAAGATATTCCAGTTTCTAACGAAGAAAATAGATATGTCGCTAAATATCTAGACCTTTCAGAAGTGCTACGCAATAATCCAGGTCAGATTATTAAGCTGACTGAACGGAAGAGCGCTTCATTTATTTCTTCAATTAACCAAGGAGTTTTAAAAGCCTTTAAGCCAAAGGGTGAGTTTAAAGCCGTTGGTAGAATGCAAGGCAAAGATGGCTTACAAGATTGCTACATTCAATTTGTAGGAACACCATCTCACACGTCTGAGGACGCTAACTACCTTAAAGTAGTATCCGAGGCTATTGCTGCTACTAATTTAGTAGACCCAGAATACGCAGAAGACGAATCTTGGGAATACGAGTACCAGTCTCCAGAAATTGTAAAATAATGCTAGAGCCTGATGAATTTGACGAAGCAACAAAGCTAATCATGGAAGCTTTTGATGCTAAATTTATTGGCTATTTAGTGTGTAGATTTTGTAACTCTAAGCTTAGTCAAGAAAGATCTAATATCTATGACCACTGTTCAAGTAGTGATTGCGTCTTAACTTGGCGACGAGAGCGTCTTGAACAGTTTCGGCTAGATTTAGTTCCTAAGCAAGGATTTGCAATTTCGTTCAAGAGTGACGAGCACGTTCGTTCTATTGGTCGCTCATCTGGAAGATCAATTTAAGCAGACAAAACAAAACAGAGACTCACTTCCCTGATTCTTTGTTTGCACACCTGAGCAAGTGTTTAAACTGCTCAACAAAACTAATAAGGAGAGCAATGAAAATTTTAAAGAAACAGCACTGTTATGCGGTGGTTATAAACGACAGCGATGTGTACGAGGAGCTTTGTGGGCAAGAAGAAATAGATCAAGTTCCAATTTTATGCGGTACTAGTGAGCTTGCTGAGTATTTTGCTAAAGAAGCCAATATTGAATGGAATCAAGACAACGATGGAACTTGTTACTGTGGTGATTGTGGTACAAGTTCTCCTATGTGTTATGACCGAGTAGTATTCAGTGTTCGAGAAGTTCAGATATATTGGAATTAATAATCCGCTAAGCCCGAATAGCCCAACGGCAGAGGCGGAGGACTTAAAATCCTTTCAGTGTGGGTTCGAATCCCACTTCGGGCACGAAAACAAATTACTAAACAAGGAGATAAGTAATGTACAACGACAACGCTGCATATCAAATAGATCAAGCTTTGTGTATTTGTGGTTGCAAAGTGCTTTGGCATAACATAGTTGAACATCCAGATGGTTCAGTAGATATCGGTAAATGTGAAAACAGCTACGAAACAAGTATTTTTCCAACTTGTGGTTGCACAGAGTTTCATTTCGCATACACAGACGGTGCAATTTGAATACGCTAAAGCTCACTAAAGAACAAGTGAGACTCCTAATTTCAGCTTTGCAGCAGTCAATTGATAGCGTAAACACCGAGGAACCAACACTGTTGGATATGAATCAAAATGCCGTTTACGTCAATAGAAGCCGAGTGTTTTATCAACCAATCAAGGGATAAAATAATGACAAAATCAACTAAAAAAGCAGTAAGAAATAAAAGTATTGATTTAGTTCGTGACGAATTATCTAAACTCTCAAAAATTTCAAATAAGGAATTTTCTAGAAAGCTAACTTTGGGTAATCCACCAGCCTCAGTCATTGTAAAGGGAAAGCTAGAGCAAGATCCATTAGGTCGTTTTATTATTTCCGAGCTCACCATCATTGGAAATTCAGTGTCATCGGACATTCTTCGCCACATTCCAATTCAATCAATTGAAGACGAAGCCAATTGGGAAGTTGCCAAAAATTTGGACGCTCTTTTTTTAGAACTTCCTCCACTTGATCGCAGTAATTTTGATAATCCAGCCTCATTTTCCGAAGCTGTATCCGTTTACATAAGAGCAGCAGCGTTTATTTCTAACAAACCTGTCTTGCAAATTTGTGAGATGTTTGACCTTCCAGGGCCACGCGTACACGCATGGGTACGTGAAGCTAGACTTCGTGGAGACCTACCTACAACAACAAGGAGAAAGCAATGGGATACGCACCGCATGATGTAAGAACAGTTGAAGAAATGATCAAAGTTCTTCAAACAGAGTACGAGATCGTCTCAAAAATAGACCAAGATGAAGCCGAATCTGGTGCTATTGAAGACGGAGAGATCCAATTCAACAATGGTTGGGCTAGTGGTATGGTTCGTGCCATACAACTGCTAAAGGGAGAAAATTGGGATTGGGATGGGTTCCACCAAACCTAATCTAGTATCGGGGCGGTAGCTCAGCTGGTCAGAGCAGCGGACTCATAATCCGTCGGTCCTGGGTTCAAGTCCCAGTCGCCCCACACGCCTGTAGCTCAGGGGATAGAGCAACAGACTTCTAATCTGTTGGTCGTTGGTTCGAATCCAACCAGGCGTACTGAAAGGGTATGTATTGAAGTGGGGAAGCTGATTTACATACCCTTTCTCAGCGTCCATAGCTCAGTTGGTAGAGCAACGGACTTTTAATCCGTGGGTCGTAGGTTCAAGCCCTACTGGACGCACGTATCTGGTCGTTTAACGCGTAGTGGTATACCCCAACCATCCGCCTACGCAAGACACCTGACAAGCGTTTTACTTCTCTTTCCGCTTGTTGGGAGATGTGGGTTTGACTCCCATCCAGATATATGCTTATTATATGTTTACCCAAATAGAAAGGACTGTCCACATGATGGGTGAAATGGTACAGATCATACCAAGTAAGAAACAACGAGAGTCAACTTCTAAGTTCTCTCCGTCAGTTAAAAAAGCAAGATTGTTGGAGCAAACTAGAAGAGCAGCGTTAGCTCGTCAACGTGCGCTTACTTTGTTGAGTAAGCGTTATCCAGACGAGTTCAATGAGATCCGTGCATCAGAGCGCGAGATTATCAATCAAACTTCAGGAAGTCTTCCTGGGGACGAATAAATAAGCCCAGTAGGGAGTCATTGGAGTTTATCCAGTGGCTCCCTACTGCCATTTAATGAAGGTGGTGGTACAATGAATGAAGAAGAAAACACAACTGAACACAGTGAGTCTGACGTATTAATTACTACTCCCACATGTTCCGTATGTGGAATCCCCAGCACCTTATACGTTGATAAAGACTTACTTTCCTTATTCTTACAAGGAGCTCACGTGCAACATGTTTGGCCTGATTGGTCAAACGCAGAACGTGAATTAATGCTCACTGGAATTCATGGTGAGTGCTGGGACCGAATATTCCCTACAGAAGAGTAAAAATATGATACGCAAAGTTGCTGTTATTATAGCTATATTTTTGGCTACTTTAGTTATTGTTGCTACAAACAACGAGCAGCCAAAATCTACAACTAGTAAAAGCAAAGTAACGTCTCATGTCCACGCTAAAGCGATTAACACCCCAAAGCCTAGGAAGACACACACTTCTAGGCATAAAGCTCTTAGAAAGCCACACAAGGCTTCTAAGCAGGTAAAGAAGCAAACAGTCCGCAGAACCAAGAATCTAGACCTTAGAAACATGGATCTGTGGATTTTGATACATAAATGTGAAGGAAGCTGGACCGATAACAGTAGATACGAGGGTGGTCTACAGTTCCTCCACTCCACATGGGTAAGCGCTGGCGGTAGAGCATTTGCTGAACATGCCTACCAAGCAACCCCAGAAGAGCAAATCACCGTAGCTAACTGGTATAGCAAAGGTGGTGCTTGGCTAGCTCCCTGGCCTACTTGCGGTAAGCGAGCTGCTGCTAAATTAGGGATGAAATTCCCGTAAACACAACAAAGGAGATAAAATGTACGACAAAAATGATAGGCATGTTAGAAATACAACTCCACAAGATTTGTGGAATAACGATCACGACGAGCCAATTAGCTACTCTACGCACATGTTGCCAGGTTCTATGCTCACATGTTTAGATATTGGACGTGAGATGACTATCATCGTTAGCGGAGATGATGCTGAAGAAGCAACTGGGTTCTTAACCCGCGTTTCATTTCACCAGAGTTCTTTTGGTGAAAAATTAATTTATATGAGTGTTGGACTAGAAAGAGGTAACTGGAGCTGGGAATGCTCAGTTGTAGACGTTACTGATGTTAGATTTAAGATGGCAGAGAAAGAATCTGTTGATGAATCTAGCTATAAGCCTATTTGACATTTAGGCAGATATAAGGTATAATAAAGCTATAAGGTATTCATTATGCCTTAAAATAATTGATTCAGTACCACCTCGGTTCATTTAAGAAGGCCCAAGGGGAGATACTTCCGAGACGTACTGAATACGCTAAATACCCGTACAAATTGTGCGGGTATTTTTCTATGTCTGGAGAAATAATGAAACTACTGTTTAGTTTTGGTTGTTTGTTATTCTTCTTTTTAGGAGCTCCATTACTAGTCTTTCTAGTTTTTAGCTTCTTTTCTCCATTAATAGCAGTGTTATTTTGGCCCTTTTTCTTATTAGGTGCCATATACGTAATAACGAAGGGGTTTGATTGATGGATAACGAAAAAGATGAAGACCGTCTTTGGCAAAATAAAATTGTAGATTATAGCGAAGACGATATTGACGAAAATTTCATTAGAGCAACATTTAAAAATGAATTTGAGTCTTCTTGGCGGGTAGCAGATTGTGCTATTCGCATTTTGTTTGCAATTGTTTTTTCGCCTAAAGACGATTTAGGCGATAATGGTGATCAATTTTCTTTGCAATTTGACCATCCTTTCTTTTCAGGTTACGTCTTGGGTCTTGGAGAAATGTTTTGTTTCTTCAATAGCGATGGTGTATTCGGGGCAGAAACAGCTATTCCAGCAATGGCTGACTTTTCTGCAAAAGACAGAATGGAATCAACAATGAAATTCAAAGAAGAATTTGGTTGTGATCCTGATGGTTCCTCAGATTTACTTGGGTGGCATGGTGTCAGACAAGCCTTGTCTCTATTAAATCGTCTAGAGTTTCCGTTTCCTGAGACTCTAGATCTTCACGAGAATGACGAGAGACGTTGGAAGTTTCTCCATGATTCAAGTGAATGGTACGAGCAATACAAAGTTATAAGATCTATAGCCTTAGAAATGGGTATAGATCTGGTACAACATCTCAAGGCAATTCACGAGATAGCAGTAGAAGATGCTATTGGTGAAAACTTTGATGATGAACTTGAAAAACTATTGAAAGGAGATAAACATTAATACGTTTACGAGATTAAATTCTCCTCAATCAGCATTGTCCGTTTATTTATCTGAAGACGGACAATACTTAATCACTCCTGCTGTTCAAGGAAAGATTTCACCCTTGAAAGGTTGGAGAGTAATGAATAACGAAACCGGCGAAGTGTCGGAGATATTTAGCTCAATTAACGAAGCACGTATTTGGGCTACTACACAATCAAGTCAACTCAACCATGTTGGAAAGTAGGAGAAATGCCAGATCGGATTACAATTGACCTTAACAAGGTTTCAGATCCTAATATCGCTGATCCTGAAATCATGAAAGAGATATTCAACGATATTTCAACATATGTCAAAGGTGTTATACAAGCAAAATTAGGCCAGCCTTTATTAGAGCCTACTATCTCTATGCATGTACATCACTCTACATCTCGCAGTAATTGCGACGAATGTTTTCGTCTAGCTATGGACGAAATTTCCAACGAACAAAACAACAACTAACAAAACAAGGAGAAGTAAACTATGAGTCACCAAATTATCTCAAGCAACAAGGCAAACCAAGCGAAGATCTTGGAATTGCTTGCACAACTAGACAAGGAAGTGTCGGAATACACTTCAGTTTCTAGCGGTATTCAGGATCACCCTGAAAAGTTCTACGCTAAGCCAGCAGGTAGCGAGTACGCACTTGGAGCAGAAATCTTCTCTAAGGCTGCTGCTGAGGAAAGAGAAAAGGCAGTTATTTCTAGGGAGTACAAGTACCGTCCGTGGGATGGTGCTAATGCAGTTGCTACTGTGCTCCAGCAAACGTTCGGATACCCTGGTTTTGGTAAGGGTATTGATACTCCATTTGGTGGCAAGATTCCGCCTCAGAAAATCACTATCAACGTTGGTGTTGATGAGACCATTGAGGTTCCTTGGGGCGAGTTAGAGGTCCCAGACATGCAAGCGGTATTCACTTTGAGTCAAAGCCGTGATGCTGAATTTGGTGCGCTGTTTGCACTACACATCGAGTTGCCTAAGAAGCACGAAAAAGCAGCTCGTGGTTTGATGAACCAGATTGAAGCTTACTTGCGTGAGTACTCAATCTACAAGGGTAAGGCTATTACTGGTGCAGATATGCCAGAGTTCATTGACCTTAGCCGAATCAACCGTGAGCAGTACGTTTACAAGCACGATGTAGACATTGCTCTGGAAGCTGAAATCTGGAACCCACTTCGCTACCCATCTCTGTATGAAGAAGATGGACAGCCGTTGCGTTGGATTTCACTTCTTGCTGGTGGCTACGGTACTGGTAAGACTTCGGCAGCAATGTTGACCGCTAAGGTTGCTGTTGAGAATGGCTGGACGTTCATTCAGGCACGACCTGGTAAGGACAACCTACAGGAAGTTATGAGTCTGGCTCATATCTACTCTCCTGCTGTCGTGTTCTACGAGGATCTGGATGTTATTGCTAATACCCCAGATCAGCAAGTAGTTTCCAATCTGCTTGAGGCATTTGATGGTATGCGTTCAAAGGGTCACCCAGTATCAGTCATGATGACTACTAACCACCCTGAGAACATCCACCCAGGATTGATTCGTGCTGGTCGTCTGCACACGTATCTGGTCTTTGGTGATCTGGATCAAGAAGCATTGACCCACTTGATTCAAGTTAAGGTAGGCAAGGCTCAGCTTAAGGCTGACATTGACTACAGCGAAGTGTTTACAAACTGTGAGCACTACAGCCCAAGCTTTATGGCTTTGGTTATTGATCTAGCTAAGCGATATGCGTTCTTTGATTGGACGGACGAAGTTCGTCTTGACTTCTTAGGATCTAATCCAAATGCTACTACGCAAGCAGTTAACGATTTTGTTACTGCAAGAATCAAGGCTGAATCAGAAGCTGATTTTAGCTATGTTCTTACAACTAAGAACCTAGTTGATGCTGCTTCTCGTTTGCGTGAGCAATGGCAGTTGACTGTGGATAACGCAGATAACCGTCCAGAGCCAGCCGTGTTGGACAACTTGATTCGCAAGTATGTCCGTGAAGAGACGGTTAACGTTACCGAAGCTACATTCAACAATGGTGACGAAGAGTACTTGAATGTCAGTGCCGATGTTCTTCGGCGCTTGACCTCAGAAAAGTAATCGTTTTTCAACTACACTAAACTGGAGCAAAAATGGAAGACCAAGATATGTTGTACAAGGCATTTATGGATGCTGAATCAGTTAGTGAAGAAAATCTTCTGGATATTATTTCTGAAGATTCTGTTGATGATTTCGACAATCTCATTGACCAGTCAGTAGGTGGTGTATTTGAATACATCGGTTCTATTGATGACGAAGATGAAGAAGCAGAGATCAAAATTGCATCATATGTTGGAAGTTTAATCGCTCGCAGCTTTATTGCTGGGTTCTATTATTCTTCTCTTCATGCAGTAGAAACATCTCAACCAAACTACGATGAAGGTTCCAATTACACACCCAATTTCAATACAGAGGGTCCTTCAGAAGAGTCTATTCTAATCAACCTAACGGAGACGGAGAAAATTCGTCTCATTAAAGCGTTGGCTGGTGAAGAAGGTATTAGTCTGAGGTTCCTCGGATAGGTAATATATGATTCGTTTAAATTCAGATCAAGTTGCTGCTATTTCCAAATCAACAATTGGGTTGTTGCATAATGCAGCTTCTAATTTGCTAAACGAAAAACAAATTACCGTAACCAAACATACAATAGCGAAAGGGTCGGGAGACATTATCGTATCTGCATTGATATCTTTAAGTCTCTCGGCTCTTTCTCTTGTTTTGAACAGTAAAAAGCAAAACACAACAGAGACTAGAAACCAAGACGCAGTTTATTCTCATTTAGAAAAACTTGCGTTAGAAGTTTCTTTGAAAGTATGGAGGAACATTAATTGGGAACCGAACACGAAAATATAGATGACAACGAATTAAAAGATATGCTTTTTAGTCTTTTAAATCAAATCAAAAACAATCAAGAAGATCCTGTGGTAAAAGATCTACTAAGGATCTCAGAGAGTCTAAACGACTCCATTGCTTCTAATATGAATAAGCGTGGGTATAACACGCCTAATAACGTTGAAGAAGCTATGGGTCAGTTTCGCCACAACAACATGGAATGGGATGGGGAGTTAAATAGTCTAGTAGATTTAAAGAGTCTAGACTATATGGCTGCTCATCGTTTTGCTGAGTTAGAAGCTCCAGCGCTTGTAGAGACAATAGCTGAAAGTCTTCACGCTTCCGTTCATAAATCTGATCTGGATTTAGAAGAAGGACAAAGCGTAGACGACATTTTGCACGCGTTATTGCTTAAATCAAGCGTTGAATCAGCCATATTTTATGGTGTTATTGTCGGGTACTTATACGGCAAAGAAGGCGAATCGTGAAAGGCTATCCTGCTCAAAATGAACTCACTGTTCTATGCGAAAACTGCGAAGAATGGTATCCAGTTACTCGTTGGATATTTAATCATTTATTTGCTTTACACGATGTGTATTACAGTGATTTTTTAGATAGAGAAGTAAGCCGAGATAATGAATTGCAAGAGTTTTGGCTTATGGAATGCCCTCGTTGTGATCGTAATTACGTATACGAAGGCGACTGGGCTAGGGATGGCAGTAACGACGATATCATTCTCTCGTTATCTCATAGCGATGATGTAGAGTTCTCTACATCAATATGGCATTGCAGCAAATGTGAGAGTACTTATAGAGATAAAGAGCAAGCTGACGATTGTTGTTCATAAAAATAAATTGGGCAGCCCCTTCGGGGGCTGTCCTTTTTTTATGCCATTTTCAGGAAATAGTGATAGCAATTGAACTAATTGGCAAAGTAAAGCTCTTTCCAGTGTCCACTTTGATGATTCTACCGTTAGGATCTAATGGAGCTGGGCAAGACCATATTAAATCACCAGATTCATCGTCTTCCCAAGCTCCTATAAAAGCTATTTCGCTGGCTGGTAATCCACTCCAAGTAACTCGGTTAGAGTTCCAGATGGTTCTACTAGAACTAGCTCCAAAAGAGGCGTTCTGTCGGTTATACGAACCCCCAAATACCTCGTTATACACACCACTAGTCTCACTTGGGTCATCATAATGCAAACTTAGCCATACATTAGATATATCGCTAAACCAGTTGTTTACTTGCTTGTCGCTAAATGTTGCAGACATTTTTAACCACCTGTAGTTTGTTTCTTGAATAATCTACCTAGAAAATATACGTCTTCGTCTATTGTATGATCGTCGCAATATATATAAATATAGTGCATAGCTGGAGAGTCATTAATACCATTACCAACTTTAGTTGGGTCCAGGAATTCAGTAGTATCAAACGCCCAGTCTTCTTCATCTACCAATTTGCCTGTTTTAGGCGATCCAGAGGTCATTAGACCAGGGTAATAGCCAGATCGTTGGTAATAGTTGCCCCATCCGATTACAAGGCTGTCTGGGGCCGTAGAAAGCGTTTCGCTCTTTTGAGTACCGTCTTCGTTAATGCTTTCAAAAGCACCTGGGTAAAATGGGTATGGTTGTGTAATATCCAAACGAATTATTGGATCTGGCATAGCCGTACTTCCATAGTCTTGGAATAAATTTTGCCCATTGGTATAAAAATCTACCAGCTTGCAATTAACAAAAGTAGTGCTTGTTTTACTTGTATAAGCTACAACAAGTATACCGTCAACATTTGTGTTTTTATTATAGTCTAAATAAAAATGTCCTTTATCAGGAAAACCAGCAGTGCTATCTACAGTATAAGTTTTACCTGTAGTAGTTTTATTACTAAACGCAACATTTGGAAAAGTTGAACCAGCAACAGGTGTAGCAGTTAATTGTCGTGGGCGATAAGGAATAGCCTTATTATGCACTGTAGATCCAAAAGAGTGAGCTCTTGCAGTAGTACTATTTTGTCCTCTAACTACATTAAATCTAACGCCATCTGAGTTATAAGAAGACATGCTACTAACAGTAATTTCTTCAGGATTTGTGCTGTCTGGGTTTATAACCGCATTAAATGGATAAACTCTAGGCCAGTTATTAGCGTTTCCAGTTACTAAAATATTAGTGTCTGTAGATCCAATTCCAGAAGTAGGTTTAATATCCCAAGGATATAACGCGGTTCCAGAACCTACAACTGATGTAACGTTAACGGTAATAGAAGTATCTGCTACTAAACTAGTTATCGTTCCGGTTAGTGTTTTAGATGAAGCAAGATAAACATTTCCTGTAGCTGAAGTAGATTCTTCAACCAATTCATCAGTTCCCGAGTAAGTAATTGTATTTGCTGTAGTACCAGTAATGGTGAACGAGCCATCGTAGCTAGAATTATATGGCTCCAACTGAACGGTAATAGTTTCGCCCGTATTAAATTTGTGGCTACTAATAGTTATAGTTCTAGTGGTCCCAGTAGAAGATCTAAGTGTTGGAACTCCAATAATAGATCCTGCAAAAGTAACTAAAACAGATTGACCCGCTGAAGCATAACTAGTATCAGAAGTAAGAAATGTTTTACTACCAGTAGTAATATTATGTGAAGAAGTTGACGTTAATGTTTTTGCCCACAACTGTACTATTGGTATTTTTGGTAGAGCTTGAGGAGATAGTTGTTTTACTTTATAAATACTAGCGTGGAAACTGACAGGTTTAACATTACCGTCTTTATCGTATGCAGCTATTTGGGTTAGATCAACAGTTCCTTTAGCTGCCAGTAAAATTGGGGCAGCAGTTACAAGGCTATCTCCATCCGCAGTTTCATTTGCGTTGTAATCTCCTCCCCAATTATAGGATGAGTCAACAACATTTTTTTTACCAACTTTTATGTAATATTGCGGTTTATCTTTAGGTGGATATTGTTTAGTAAACTCTGTCCACGGAAATCTAGACGAGTTAGGTATTTTGTCAAACAAAGGCTTTGCGTAATATGGGATTAAACCAGAACCCTGGTTATAGTCCCAAGGTTTTAAATAATCATCAAAAGGAAGTCTTAATCTATTATTTTTTAAGAACCGTCTTATTTCAAGAGCGTCTCTTCCTCGTTCCCTTACTTCTTCAATAGTAAGAAGATCTCTATATTTTGTATCAACAGTTAAACTGACCGTAGCGCTATCTACGTTAATAGAAACATCCGCTATGTGAAACATAATAGTTTTTTCGCTACCATTAAAGTTTTTGAGTACTATACGCATACCTGGTTGTATAAGAAAACGAGCAAAAATTTTATTTGTGTCCAGTACGGGATCAATTTTTAAGGTGATGTTACCAACCCATCCAGGTTCACTAAAACGAGTTAAATACTGGCGGGCTACTTCGGTAGCCTCTACATAAGTTAGACCATCCTGAAATGTCTGATGCACTTCTTTTCTTATCGAACTAGGATCGTATTTTAAATTATCTGAAGAAGCTGGATATACCTTTGGGATGGCTATAAATGGGTCGTAAGCCACAGTTTCCGAAGATTTCATAGTGTTTTCACCATTAGACGGCACTATGCCTACAGCGTTAGAAAACTCACTTCCTGCGTAGTCCTTGCCTTGCCCGTATACAACGTTAGCTACCTGCGAAAAATCTTGGCTTAAGCTAGCTGTAACTCCTGGTGAAATAACATCAACAAACAAAGTTTCAGAGTCGGGGTTATTAATCCGCTCACGAACAAATAAATGTGGCTCTCTACCGTTCTTGTTAGTTATAGTCCATTGGCTACCAGTGCCAGTGTACATTACAGATAACAGGTTTTGAACATACCCAGTTAATAATGGGCTCCAGTCACCAGTTGATCTAGTAGCCAATCCAGACCATTTATCGCCTGGGTTAACTTCTAACGGCGCTAGATAGTTTAACTCTGGTGCATACGTGGGGGCCGTAGTGGTCCAATTGCTTGGAAACGTAGTGGTTAGTTCTTTTGTTTTTAAGTCTGGTTTATCTGATCTACTAAACGCGTCTTTTATAATTATTTCATAAGGCACTGGTCTTACTGGGTTAGTTGGTTGTGATACGTAATTATCCAGTTGATATAAAGCACCTTTACATTCAATCTTTAAAGACGAACTAGACTCACTGCTTTCTCTAGCAAAAGAAGCTATAAAACCAGCCCATACCAAAGTTCTATTAAAATCATATCCTGCTGGGTATTGGCCTTCGCTGATCAGTTGTTGAGCGTACAATAAAGTGTCTTCGCTATCTGGAGCGTATCCGTCATCTTCTAACTTATCCACCCACGCCTGCAGCAAAGCTTCATCGTCTTTTGGTATCCAATACAAGTTAATATCCGACCAAGGCTTACACCACCACAAATCACCGATACCAAGAGTATCAAGCGAAGAAATTTGTGGAAGATTAAATTGCAAACTTTTATCACCAAATGGATCTGATTTACTGTAGTCAGAAATTTGAGTAGCTATTTCTCTAAACAAAGTAATGTCTTCAGATTGCCCATCTGTAGTAACTACAAGAGCAAATCTACCCAGGGAGTAATACTCCTCTATGTTTAGCATTACCATTATGCAACTCCGTAAGCTTGCTCAATTTTTTTAATCAAATAAGATGTGCTGAAGTTAAAGGATGTAGAATTATAAAAATTTATTTCGTGTATGACTAAATCTGCGTAATCAGTCAAATCGTTTACGTCAGATCCTATCAAAAAACTTAAAGGCTGTTCATTAGAATAGTTTACTTTAATACTACTAGTAGTGTAACCTTGGGTCTTAGATAAAAAATGTAATTTAATATATTCTTTCTGTACTAAAATAACACATATCTGTGGTGTACTTTGCCTAAAACAGTTTGGGTTCTTAACCGTTGTAGAATTAGATAAGTCTGATGGATTTTCGCTTGACGTTAAAATAACCCGTTCCGCTATCAGTTTTACTAACCAAGGATTAGACGAACCGTTAGTGCTAATTAAAGTACAAGACGTGTTACCACTTGTTGGTCTAGCGTGGTAAACGATAGAAATAGCATAATCTGTTTGACTTCCCATAATACTAAAGTCTGAGGTTAGTAATTCTGAGTTGTTACTATCAAGCCGTAATCCGGTTCTAGTAATTTCCTCTTTGCCCGAATTCCAAGTTAAATCAACACTTTCAGGAGCTTTCAAAGAAGTGTAGGTAAACTTGATATTAGATGCTTCCTCAGATTTCCATTCGGTGCTAGAAACATTAGTACCAGGTAGGAATCTATAATCCGATGCTGTGTCTACTTCTACAGGTAGAGGTCTATCAGAGTTTATATATTCCCCAGTAGCGCTAATTAATACCTGAGCATTTACCTCTGAATATGGAGCATCTTTAGCTACTCCCTGCTCTATTCTATAATCCGTAGTGCTGAAACGAACTGCTTTTATAGGTTCTATTTCTAAAGGAACATATTCTATTATTTTTTCTGCGTTACAATGAACCGACATAGATAGGGCTACAGCAGTAGCTTTTGTATTTTTGTTAGTCATTAGCTATTTACCGAGATAGTTATTCCATAAGAATCAATAATTAAATTATCCCCGTTAGCTATAAACAATTTAGTAGTTAACGTACCAAATATAAACAAATTACCGCCAGAAAAAGAGTCACATAATGCGTAATGAGTTATCAAGCCCCAATCTTGAGTAGCTACGTTAAATTTGATTTTGTTAGTATTAGTTATTGAACCCGATCCTGATGCAGACCAGTTTGCAGAAGTGTTAGCGTAAGCTACCCGAGCATAAGAAACAGCGGTTGGCTCATTCAAGGTAGACCCAGTACTAGCCGAGTTTGGCGAGCTTTTAAGAGCTGCGATAAAGTAAGTACCGTTTGGATTTAAAGATCTACCAAACAAGGTTTTGGTTATGTAACCTCTACCATAATTAGAAATGCTACTCATAAGTTCTCTCCGACACTACAATTCCAGGTAATCTTGGGACAGATAGACTAACAGGTACATATCTGTTGTGTACATACACCCTACCAGACTGTACTTCGTATTCCGCTGTCCAACAAGTCCAAGTCTCTCTGTTAGTCTCAATATCCCTTCGGACAAGATATTTATTCTGAGTGAAAGCTTCTATTAGGCGGTATATATTGTTCTGGCAATCTTGCCAAGTATCGCCTCCGACATAGACTACAATTCTTTCAGTAGCATTTTCAGGTCTAGCGCTAATTTGGTAAGTTCCATCTACGTATGGTGAAGATACTGTTTGCTTTCTAAACTGCTGAGACGAGGACTGAAAACTATCCCCGCCGATAGTGTACGAAGAATGGTCGTTCAAGCTCAACCAGTTACCGTCTGCCTCTTCTATAGCTACATCAAAGACATTGAGACCTATTGGGTCAACTTGTTTGCTAGCCATTTTATTTCCTTGAAGTTAGTCGGTTGTAACGAGCCTTAGCAGCTATCTTATTAGCCATATCATTAGGATCATTGCTAACAACTGTTATAGGACCATTAACCTGCGTAGAGTTGTCATTGTACACATTGCCCTGTCCCTTAAATTCTACTGGGGAGCCATAGCTTCCAACCATCATCTGCTTAATCGCATCTTTAGAAACAGATTGAGTTATGTATGATTTGAGAAAGTTAATACCTTGCTGGTTCAAAGGTATAGCTAACTCAGGACCATCTTCAGCAAAGTTAACTCTTTGCCTATTGGTCATAATGCCACCCTTAGCCATACCTCTACCGTTATCGTCTAAAGGATTTCCATTTCGGTCTCTATTTAATCTTCCTCCAGAATAACCTGGTGGATAATACCAAGAACCTCCCTTAGTACCGCCTCCTGGGCCTGGTAACCAGATTACTTTATTTCCAAAACCAGCGTTTTTTGGATCTGAGTTCCAGGTATTAACATCTTGAAAAGCTTGTACTTGTTGTATAGCTTTTTGAGTATTTTTAACCATAGCATCATTATTGGCTATAACTGCATTTTTAGTATTAGTATTAGAAGCTTTAATTGCTCTACCTGATCTTGCAGCTAGCGTTTCAAGAGAACCAAATATTTCTTCATTAGCAGCATCAAATTCAGTTTTATTTCTAGCTAAAGCAGTTAAGTAATCTGTTCTTTGCTGGGCTAAAGCTAAACGCTGATCTCTAATTGCTCTTTCTCTATTTTTAGTAAAGTCGGCATCAGAACGTTCTCTAGCTTTATTGAACGCTCTAGATCCTCTTTCAAGTCCTCTATTAAAATCGCTGTCTTGTCTTGTGAGAGCCAACGAGTAATCTGCCTGTTGGCGCTCCATAGCTTTTTTAAAGTCTGATGCAGAATCTGCTAACGATTGATTAAAGTCGTCTCGCATGCGCCGGTAAGTTTTATTGGAATCATTAATTAATAATTCCTGAGCCGATGCTTGCTTAGAACCAGCTGCCTGATTTAGACCAGCAGCTAATGTTGGATCAGCTCCAACTTGGCTAGCTAAAGAAGCAGTTTGTTGAGCGTTTGAAGCATCCGCTAAGCCTAATTGGTCAATAGCTTGTTGACTTAATCCAGCTTGCTTAAGCTTTTCAATATTAGCTACTTGTTCTCTAATTTTTCTTGCTTGCTCTTGCATATTAGCTATTAAATTACGACCATCCCAAGTTACTCTAGCGGTAATTCTTTGATAAGGGTCGTACATGCTAGAAGCAGAATCTTCAACCATTCTAGCTAGCTGCTTATTATAATCTCGCATTGAACGCATACGAGACTTGTTGAAATCTTCTATAGCTCTAGCTTGTCCTTTTTGAAAATCTTCTTCAGCCCTTGCGCGAGCACGATTATAATCTTCTATAGAATATTTACGCTGTAAATTATAATCCTCTTCTTGACGATCTTTAGAAAGTTGATAATCTTCGTCTTGTCTAGCCAAAGATAGATTAAAACTATTTTTAGCTCTGGTAACACCTTTTTGAAAATCTGCTTCTGAATTAGCTCTTGCCCTATTATAAGCTTCGTATTGCTTAATTTGATTAATAAACATGAGTCGTAAGTTTGCAGCTTCTTGTTCTGCATTAGTTTGAAAAGTAAGAAAAGCGTTAGGATCGTTTTGGTTATAAGCAGCTTGCGTGAAGTTATTTAAACGAGCGCCTTGTTGTGTAGACGAGCTAGAGGTACCAGTTAGTCTTAAACTAGCTATTTGTACAACTGCATCTCTAAGAGCTAAAGCAAATTTATAAGTTGCATTAGTAGTATCGTTAATTCCGTTAGCAAGCTCTATTAAAGAAGATTGTATTTTAGTTGTATCATTAGTGCTTTGATTAAAACCACCAGCAGTTAAAATCGCGCTGGAAAGATTTCTAATATTTTCTGGGTTTAAAGAAGCTTCTTGGTACGCAGATAAAGCCGCATTTTTATTATCATATTGGCCTGTTTGTATATTTTTATCGCCTAATAAAGTTTTGCCTATTGAGGTTTTAGCTAAAGTACTATCAAAACTTCCTACATCGCTACCTAATAAAGCTTTTTGAAGATTTTTTTGTAAATCCGCGCCAGTTGTTACAGTGACTTTTCCTTGAGCATCAACCGTTCCTAAACCTGCAGCGACAAGTTTGTCAGTTACTTCTGCGTTGTCTTTATTAGCCTCAAGAAGAATACGAGCTAATTCTTCAGGGGTTTTAGCGTCATTAGCAAATAAACTACCGCCCTCTCCCCCAATAACATTAGTTCTTAATTCTCCAGATTTAAGACCGATACTACTAGCAAATTGTTTTAGCGCAACTTCTGTTACAGTAGATTTACCACCAGAAGCGTTATTCTTGCCTGCCGTACCTTGGTTAGCTGTTATAGCACCGAAAGCATCCCTATAAGATTGCTGTCTATAAGCTGTAGCTGCTTGGGCTCCAAATTGGTTTTCAATAGCAGTAGCGCCCGTATCTATTCCACCAAAACCAGCATCAATAGAAGTACGCGCGTCTCCACTTATAAAACCACGTTTGAAGAAATTTCGCTCCCCTTGAGCGGCATAAGCAGCGTTTAAATTTTTACCAACAGAAATATTTTTTACATAATCATTAAAAGTTTTATTAGGAGAATAACTTGATAATATAGACTCAACGCCTTTTGCGCCACCTAGATCTTTATTCTTAAGAAGATCCAATTTAATTAGAGCTAATTCTTCAGGAGTAATATTTCCTAAAGAACTCAAAAAAGCTTTTGCTTGATCTACAGATTTTAATTCTTTTACTTGCGCATTTGTATAGTCTTTTTGTTTATTGGAAGAAACTACATCAAGATTAGTGACTGTTTTAGATTCTTGATATTTTTGTTCTGTCCCTTTAACACTTTCAAGACTTGCCCTAGCTTTATCTAAAGTATCTGTAAACGAAAAAACTGATTTAGAAGAAATACCAAGAGCTTGGTCATATTTTGTTAAACCAAATAGCTTTTCTGGATCAGTAGTAGCTTCTTTTGCTTTTTCCATATTTTTATAAGTTTGAAAACCAGCAAATGCTACTGCTGCTCCAACTAGATATGGATTATTTAAGCCAAAAGCGCCAAGAGTAGATCCAAGAGTAGCAACATTTTTACCTGCACCAGCAAGTTGAGCTCCTGCTGCTTTAGTAGCTGCTCCTGCCAATCTTAATAAAGCAGCGTTAACTTCGGTAGTTGTAGCAGTTAATCTAAGTTGGTCTTTAGCTAATTCGGTAGTAAATCCCGCAGCGGCTTTTGTTTTTTGTAAATCTGCAGATGCAGCAGAAGTAGCAGCTTTAGCTTTTAATAAATCTGCTTCAGTTGCCAAAGCACTAGCTGATTTTTCTACACCGGCTGCAGCGTTTTTTGCTATACCTGTATATGTGTTCGCAGCTGTAGCAGCGTTTTTTGATACGCTTCCAGCTGTATTTGAAACTCTAGAAGCAGTAGAAATAATACTAGTGCTTGTACTATCAGTAGCGTTAGATATAAAACTTCCAGCATTACTTCTAGCAACATTTAAACCATTTTGTAAACCAGTTCTAAACGATAGAGGATCTCTTTGTATTTTATCCCCGCCGAATAAAGTTCCGTTTCTATTAATACCATCATTTGCAGAATCATTATAAAAACGAGTTCCAAAAGTATTAACTGCTGCAGTACCTAAATTAGCGGTTCCTACTAGAGCTCTTCTTGCTAGACCACCAGCTGTAACTGCGCCACCAGGTTCGCTAGCTCCTCCAAATGCGTTTCCTAATCTCCAAAATGGAACACCGCTATAAGGTCTTCTTTCAGCCAGTAATCCGCTTGCCCCACCTGCTTCAGTAGCATTTCTTGGTACGAATGGAAGACCTGCAGCCCCTGCTCTACCTTCTCTAAAGCCACCAATTAGCGATTGTACAGGTGTGCTTTTTCCAACAAATCCTACACTAGCAATAACGTTTAAAGCTTTTTGTGCAGTTAAAAAAGTTCCTAAAACTACTACAGCAGAAGCAATAGCTGTAGTCGCAGAACCAAATGCTTTAGCAATAGGATTATCAAACAATAATCTAACTATAGAAGCTATAGGTTGCAATATTTTGTCTATTACTTTTGCTACCGATGCAACAGCAGGTAAAAATGTAGACCCAATCGCCTCCCCAATTTCTTGAAAAGATTTTTTAATTCCATCTACTGAGGTATTTAAATTCTCAAAAGCTTTAGCACCAATTTCTTTCATTTTATCTGGATTGTCATATCCGGCTTCAGCGCCAGCAATGTATTTTCTGATACCACCTTGTTGAGCAACGGCTGTAATAGCTTTAGAGGCTCTAATTCCATCAATACCCAGCTGATCAAGAATTTTAATGCTAGCTGGACCTTGCTTGCTAATGTATTCAAATAACTGAGTAACACCTTCAGTAGTTCCTAAAGATTTAAATTCTTTAGAAGTTTTACCAAGCAAGTTTGCATATTTTGCTATGTCTGGCGATCCATACTGAATTTGTCTAGTAATATCCGCAACGATAGTGTTGAACGTGTTGCTTGCTGCAAAACCATCAGCGCCAGCAGCGCTGAATGCTGCAGATATACCCAATACTTGAGTTTCAGTTATTCCTGCTGCTTTAGAAATAGGGGCAAGAGACTGAGCGAAGGAAGCAATTCCAACAGCAGAAGATCCTGATAATTTGCTTACATTTGTTAAAGCTGATCCAAAACGTTCGAATTGAGTAGAGTTTAAAGTTCCAAAAGAACGGTTTAACTCACCAAGGGAAGACGCTAGAGCGTTTACATTTTCACCAGTAGCGCCACTTAGAAGAATAGACGCTTTAGAAAGCTTTTCTAATTCTGCTGGAGCTTTTTGTCCTAATTTTGTAAAGCTCTCGTATAAGCCTATTACTTCGCCACGTGCTACCGGAAACTTTTTAGATATATCTGTAATAGATTTACCTAATTTATCTACACTTTCTCCAGCATAAGCTGCAGTACCTTTAAGCGCAAAAAGTTGTTTGTCATAATCAGCAGCAGTCTTTGCTGCAGCTGCAATAGCTACAAGAGCTGCGCCACCACCAAATATTAGGCGCTTTCCTATTTTACTAGTTATACCATCAAGACTACGACCCAAGGAACCAACAGCTTCATTAAGCTTACTGGTTTCTTGAGTCGCAGCTTGGACACTTTGTTGATATTGAGTTGTATCGGCAGATACGACAATCTGAGCATTAGTTTGCTCGTCAGTCGCCATCTGGTTCCTCCATAGCTTGTTGCGAGGCTACAAGTCGTTGAGCGTGTTCTACACCACCTGTGGGCTTTAGGTTTATTGATGTACCAGGTAATCCTTTACCTGACTCTTCCTGCGCTATATCTTTATAATAGCAACCCCAGCAAATGTCTTCTACTGGTTCGTATGCTCGCTTATCTTCGTCCCATTCCCAAGGTGCTGTACCGCACATTTGGCAACGAGAATTTTTCTCCATATTGTAGGCAATAGCTTTTTCTCTATCATCACTATCCCACTCCATAAACTCTGAATGTGGTATGCCATGTTCGCTACAATAACTCATTTCGAGCCAGAACTGAGAGTCGTACCTCAGCCTAGCTCTGAAGTAGGGACCGCTTTCAGACCTCTGCTGCAGATCTCCACTGCAGCCACAAACAGGTCCATAGTTTCCCCACGGTTCCAATCAGGAGAATTCCAGATCTCTGCCCATTCTTTAGAGGACATTTCTGGTTCAATGCATACTTTAGACATTAATTCAGGGGCGAATCTGTTAATATCGTAACTAGATCCTTCAGCTTTTTGCTCAATAGTTGGAGGGAACTTGGTCAGCAAACGATCATAATCTTGCGTACCAATAGCTCTAAACACCAACGTAACTTCAACGGGCTTACCATCCTCACCGGACAGTTCGAAGACTATTTCCCGTTGAGCTCTTTTCTTGTTTCTCAATAATGAGAGAGTTGTTGCTTTGGAATCAGCACGCTGGGCAGCGCGTGCTTCAACCGTAGTTCCTTCAGTCGCCTTGGGCATTGACGATTCCTTTCAATTAGACTACAACAGCGCTTTCAGCTGGTGCAGCGGTTACTGCGCAATTCACAGTGAAGGTCATCACTGCGTTGTTAGCCATGTTAGTCATAGCTCTTGAGGTGACGGTCACAGGCCACACTTCGCACTTGTTAGTAGCGACGTTAGGTTCCTTGTAGGTACCTCCACCACCAAAGCGAGAAATAATAAACCAGCCGGTGGTGGTGCGAGCCAACGCGGCCCACGCACTGTCGGTAGTTGAATCACGGTAAAAGTCACCCGTGAAGGTGGCCTGAGACGTACCAACTATAGTGGTTTCAAACAAAGTGTCAAACGACGGGGTAGGAACAGTGTTACCCTGAGCGCTTGCGTTAAGGCTAATAACAAAAGGTGTTAAGTTAATGGCAGCATTAACTTGAGTTGTTGTTGGTGCCGTAATAGTGGAAATTGTACCAGTAGTAGATGGATAAAAACCTATCCATGTATTAGCATTAGGAATAATCCTAGCCATAATATCTCCTTAAGGAACGTGAGTCTTCGTATAACTATAATGACAGACCTGTAAAGTCTCTTTACTCTTCTTCGTACTCGTTTTCTTCTTCTTCTATATCAAAGAAGTCTTCTTCTATAGCTTCGATTGCTTCTTCCGTATTTGGTTGTACTTCTTGAGCTGCATCTAAAGCATTTAACATCGCAATAACCTTTTCATGGTTTGCTACTAAATCAAAAACGGGAACTACTTCTTCAGGTTGAATCATTACATCTCCTTGGATATCCATATTTCGTATGTATCTAATTGTAAATAGTACGGTAAATCTGCTGTATTAACAGATTGTACTGAACCTACGTTGGAAACTCTTACTTGTTGTACTAAATAGTTATTCTCTAATACTAATCTAATACTAGTCATTTTTTCAATAGCGTTCCTCATACTATCGGCTACAAGCTCAGTTTGGTCTACACTCACGCCATATGAAGCTAAAGTATATGTACAACGCCAATCGTTTTCATCCCTGCTATATCCACCAGTATTTAGTACCGAGGCTGATCCAGGGGCTAAAATGGCAAAAGGTCTAAATTTAGTACTTTGTGTGTTAGTACTTTTGGAGTTCCAACCAACGTTTGGGGGTATATCAATTAACCCAACAGGGGCTATTCCTTCAGCTACCTGTTGGACTTTTTTAGTAAGTAGTCTTCTTTCAAAAGCCATTAATTGATATTTCCTTTAACTATTAATAAAGCCCCGCTTTTAGTCAATTCTTCTACTTTATCGCCTAGAGCTTGTTCTAACGCTGGTCTCATATATGGTTGAGCTTTAATTCCAGGGTGCATAACAGACTTAGCATACACCCATTTCCCATCTACTTTGAAATGTAATACTCCACCAGGTTTACGCGGACTTATTTTATAAGGTCCTTTTGTACCAAATTCTAAGTACTTGCCATATGGTACAGATGGTTCAATTATGGCTTTAGTACTAGATTCATATCTAGCTTGGATAGAATTAGCCAAAGTTCCGGTTTTTCTAGGGGCTAAAGCTACTGCATTTACCTTAACTTGTTCAGCCACTTTTGACACTAGCATGGCAGCAGCTCTATCTATACCCTCAGAAGCCCCTGAGAGGTTATTTAAGAGGCTTGTAAGGTCAGCCTGACCCGCTACCCCCATGCGCGGTTCTCGTCCAGCATAACGCCCGTTAAACGCCTTGTAGCCATAATTGATCCTCCAGCAGTGACTCCAGTGATTCTAAAAGCCCTATTTACTAGATCTTGATCTTCTGGGCAGGATAATATTTCGCACACATTATCCACATTAGGGATAAGTGCAGTATCCCAAGGAATAGAGATATTAATAGATTTAGTTGCAAAACTAGCATTTTCACCGATAGAAAAATCGCCAGACTGACTAGCTCCCCATACACGAGCTGGTCCTTCATATATGTATTCAATAGGCTCTTGAACAGTAGCATAACCATCAGTCAAATCAGGGGCGAACACTTCTGACGGCTTTACTATAGATACAACGGAGTCCATGTGGATTTCAGCAGACTCTTTAGCGTACTGCTTAGACCACGCTCCTATTGGCCTAGCCATTTAATGTCCGTAGTAATAGTTGTAATATGACGCATATCCCCGTGGTGGGGGCTGTGTTCCAGCGTCAGGATTATCGTCCATACCAACAGAAAATGACAATGGCTTAATTGAGTCGTCGTATGCTAAATCCCAAATTTTAGAAGCAAACTCAACACTAGAAGAAGCGCTAACTTCTCTAATGTATTGCTTTCTAAGTTGCTCAGCCAAAGTTTGGTATTTTTGTTGCAATGCTTCTGCACCAACACTGACACCATCTGCTGAAGTAGATATTTCTCTAGCAAACTTAGAAGCTACTATTTCAGCACAAACAGCTGCTACATATATTAAAGAATTAGAAAGCGGAAACCACTGAGTTATAAGAAACTGTATTTCTTCGTCCTGAAGTAAAACATCCGTAGATACTGTATCTTGGATATAAAATCTGACCGAGTTTACTTGACTATCAGTAGGATCGCCAGTATATGAAAAAGACATTGCTTCTCCTATCTATACAATAATACTACTGGTACTGTCTATTTTCGTTACGTATCTTTCTATAAGACTTAGTTCCTAACAATGTAGAACCTGCAGTGCTTCCCGCACCCCACGCTCCAGCTTGGGCGTAATTTTTAAGAGCTGAACCTTCTATCTGTATTGGTTTAGCTCGTGATCCTTTAGGCTGTACACCATTAGGAATTAACGCTTTAGAGTTACCCCATAATTTGTTGCCACCTCTACCCTGCAAAAATTTAGGGGCGTTTACAACACTTTTTACAGGTATTTTTCTAATTAAAGGCGCAGCTAAAGTTGCTCCAACTGCACCACCTGCTAAACCACCAGCAGTAATAGCGCCAAAGTTTCTAGAAGCGTTCTTTAATTTTTTACCTGGTGGGGAGTATTCATAAGATCTAACAGTACTACCAGGAATAATAGCAGCTAAAGAATCTGGCACAGTAGAAGGACCTACTCTACGCTTTCTATCAGCCTTGCTAATAGAGCCGTGATCTACGCCAAATGCGCTAAGCATGGCTTACTACTTTGACTCTGGAGTAGCTTTTTTAACCGGAGCAGGAGTTGCTTTCTTGACAGGAACTGCAGCTTTCTTAACGGCTACAGGGGCTTCAGGAGTGGTCTTAGCAGCAACTGCACCAGTGTTACGCTTAAATTCATCAAAGTGAATAGCGCTACCAGCAATAACGTGTGTAAGCCAA
>Ga0049081_10000159_pt1 | contig 26173 bp, 33 predicted proteins | sample GreLakmeER78MSRF_FD_66717 | JGI IMG/M metagenome (GOLD analysis project Ga0049081, IMG submission 66717) | Freshwater lentic microbial communities from great Laurentian Lakes, MI, USA - Great Lakes metaG ER78MSRF | ecosystem: Environmental > Aquatic > Freshwater > Lake | place: Great Lakes...
AGAAAAACAAAAAGAGGAAAAGAAGAAATGATTGATCCAATCACAGCACTAGCAGGTATTACATCCGCAATCAGTATGGTCAAAAAGGCAGCCAAGGTCGCCAATGACCTAGGTTCTCTTGCGCCCATAATTGGCAAGATGTTTGATGCCAAGAGTACTGCCACAAAAGCATTGATTGAAGCTAAAAAGACAAAGAAGGGTTCCAATATGGGAACTGCTCTTCAGATTGAGATGGCGCTTGAACAGGCCAGAGCTTTTGAAGAAGAACTAAAGATGCTGTTTATGCAGACGGGCAAGATTGATGTATGGAACAAGATCAAGGCTCGAGAAGCCGAAATGAATGCAGATGATGCTCAAGAAATAAGACTCTTTAATGCCATGGAGCGTAAGCGTAAACAAAAAGAAGAAGAGTTAAATGAATGGGCAATGATTATTGGCGCAGTTGCATTTGTTGTATTCATATTTGCTATCGGTAGTTATGAACTGATACAATGGTGCCAAACAAGTGCTAGGTGTGGAAGATGAACGAATATCAAAAAACCTTTGACATGTGTTTAAAAATATTTGTGTATGGTAGTGTTGCGCTGTACTTCTTGGGATTTCTTAAATTCCTACCTGATGACTTGTCAGACAAAATAGTCAACGGGTTAATAGGTAGAGTTTTACCATAATGCAAAATGGATCCAATTACCCTTTTTGCATTAGCCAACGGAGCAGTTTCAGCAGTCAAAGCAGGATGCAAACTCTATAAAGACATCAAGGGCGCCGCTGGAGATATCAGAGGCGTACTCAAAGATTTAGATGAACAGTTTGCAAATAACCATAAGAATAAACCGGCAACAACTACACAACGTAATGCGTACATAGAAGAGAAAAATCGTGTAATAGAATTAAACAAGCGTGATGGTGATACAACTAGCATCTATACAGAGATTGGCAATCATCTTGGCACATACTATGATAACTTAAATAAATGTATTGCTGTGTTTGAAGAAGAAGAACGAAAAGCAAGGACTAAAATTTATGAGGGTGATGATAGTTTAGGTAAACGTGCGTTACAGCGTGTGTTAATGCGCAAGCAATTAGAACAAATGTCTGTTGAGTTGCGTGAATTGATGGTATATCAAAGTCCACCTGAACTTGGCGCATTGTACACTGAAGTTGAAGAGATGATGGTTCAGATGGGAAAAGAACAAAAGATTCTTATCACAAAACAAATACAAAGAGAAGAAATTGAAAATCGTAGACGCACTGTTAGGAAAAAACAAATGGTGCATCAGGCAATGATTGGCATTGCTATCTTATTTGTAATTTTTGTTTTTGGATTCAGCATGATGTGGGTTGCACAACTGCGACACGAAATGTACCCACAGTACGGCAACGAATTTATTCCAAAAACAGAAGAACAACGTAGGCAGGAATCTCAACCACAAATTTATGTGGGTAGATAAATTTTAATGCCTGTTACTTTGGTGCCGGCGTTCTCTTATAAGATTTTTGGAATCCACAGCCAATAGCCCTGAGCCATCAGCACCAAACCAACTGCGCCCACCCCAAGACTGATATAATACATGCGATTGTTCACTGTCAATATACTAGCACTCAACAGCACAATAGCCAGTTGAAACAACATACCTGAAAACGTTAACCAAGGACCGTGTGTCCTGGCTGCTTCACGTGCGGCTTCTTGTGCTTGTGCCTTGGCCAGCAGTTCTCGTTTGCCTTCGCCTGTGGCAGGTTCGCTTTCGTAACGAGCAATCTTGGCTTCTAGCTTGGCAACACGTTCTTTATCCACACCCTTGCGAGCTTCTTCCAACTGTCCTTCAGCAAGAGTTTGTTTGATACTCTTGCTCTGATAAAATCCATATGTGTTGCTGGCCTGTAGCAGGTTGGTTTGTGCTGTGTTGCTGAACCCATTGGCAAGATAGGTATTGACTGCTAGAAACAGGGCCATAAACACAATGACCAGGCCGGCCTTGTCTTTGATCAAGGCTTCACGTTCACTGCGTGATAAAGGTTTTTCTTCTGCTGTTACTTCTGACATACTTGTTCCTTTTTAATATTTATTTTAGAACGGCTTTGTTGCGCTTTGTGTCACTGTGCCAACATTGGTCACAGTCTGTGTGCCCGATGTGTCTGTGGTCACCGCCGCGCCCAGCATCAAGTACTTGGTATTGGCACCCGAAGTCAGCGGTGCAGATGGTGCTGTGATTGTTGAACTATTACTGTCATACACCGCTGAGCCAATGGTGACTCTAAAATTTGTAATAAGTCCAGCCCATTTCCCACCGTAGTATGCACCCACCCAATTGGTGTTGCCCCAACTTTGACTTTCAGTTTGAGTACCGCCACTCACGCCGGTGCCACCACCACATGTTGTTGCTCGAGCACAAGTCACTAGGGTACTGGAGTCAACAAAAGTTCCAACCCACATGGTTTCTAATAGACTAGCATTGCGATTCATCACTATGTATTGCCACTGGTTGGTTTTAAATGTGCCTGCACTAAAACCATAAAATGGTCCATACCCACCACCGTATCTGTCCATGCTCATGGTCTCAGCATTGCTGATGTAGGCACTCAAGCCGTTGGATTGATCAGTTCCTATAAAAGGTCTTTGAATAAAGTTGCCAGTGTTGTACAACCAACCTTCTATGGTAAATGCACCACCTCCCAGGGTCATACCTGGCGATGTAGTAAGATATTGAGTGCTGCCGTTAAACGACAAACTCCCTGCTAGTGCTGTATAGAGAGGTGCTTCGGCAGCAATGCTAATGCCGCCGCCTATTGAAATTCCGGGTCCGATTGTTATTGGCATTTGTTTTCTTCCGTGTTATTAAAATCCCAAGACATTCTTCTTGGGAAGTTCCACCACCAATGGACGCTTGCCGCGTTGTATTTCCTGCAGGGCACGGATGGCTTGAATTCTGACATTACTGTCGGTGGAATCCCGCACTATTTCTGTGAGAGCTGAGATTCTAGCCAACTCGGTCATGGTGTGATCTTTGTTTAATGCTTTTTGTGCATCTGTGTATACCTGGTAGTTGTTGACCCCGGTAGTGGTACAAGCTGACAACATCATTGCCAATGCCACAATTACCAATCTCATTTCACGCTCTCAAATATTTTCTTTTGTGTATCATACCACTCTTGCCAACCTTCTACTTTGGTTGAACATTCATAGTATAACGCATAGTTGTGTACAACAACCTTTAACATTTCTGTTATTGCTACTTTGTCACCTTCAATCTTTCTCAACTGCTCGCATTTTTCTTTTAATGCCGGGGGAGCCTCGGGAAATCGAGGTGTCACTGGCACCGGAGTTGAACAACCCATCAACAGCACAGTCACAAGTGTAATAAAATATTTCATCGCTTGCCCTCCGCGGCCCGGTTGAGTTCAGTGGCTGCATTATGTAGGTCAATGATTTCTTTTGGTACCGGGCACTGCTCAATGTACTTGATGATTTCTTCTTTTTTAACCACTTCGCGGTCAACATACTTGATGATATCCCGGCCTTTTTCTCTAACAACTTTGGTTTTTTCTACTATCTTTTCCTGCACCACAGTGTTGGCTGTGGTGGATTGAGTTTCGGCCTGCGCAACCCGGGCTTGTAATTCAGCCACACGTTCACGCCACTGCATCTCTGTTGAGTGGCTGCCTTTAAGGTACACACCCAGTAAAAACACTGCCACTGACACTGCCTGTAACAATCTATAGTAACCAGCAATGGCTGGGAACCACAGCATCAGCCTGTTAATGACAAATAATGTGAGAATTGTTGCTATAAAGCCAACAACTAATATGCCATCAATGATGAAGCTTAAAAGGCCATCGGGTAACAAATGTAGTATCCACATACTTTTATACTCCCAACACGTGAAGTGCGTGATTATAATGCTTGATACGATCTTCTAAGCCAATTGTGCCACCATTAATACGTTTGGTCAGTGTCAATATGTCACCTTTGTCAGCCCATTGATTTAAGTTGTTTGCTTCCCAGAACCAGCAAGCACTTTGTAATGCACCTTCAAAGGTTGCTAGATATTCAGGTATTTCCTCTACTGGAGTTTCGATGCTCATGGCAAAGTTTTCATAGTTTGATTTACCGGTGAGCTGAATGAGTCCACGACCACAATAACGAAAGCCGTCACCGCTTTCTTCTGGACCATTGCCCATTCTATTAGCATATATTCTATTGGCAATGGCTTCTTGTTTGTTAGGCAAGCTGGCATAGCGATTTGCTGTAGCGTCGTCGGGAAAATACTTGGGGAATAATTTACGCAAACTTGCGGCACGATAATTCAAGTTTTCTTTAATTGCCTTGAATCCGCCACTTTCGTGTGCACACTGGGCCAGGAACGCTGCCACACGCTGTGGTGTGTTAATTTCATAGTCGGGCAATATTTGACATATGGCTTCGTACCAGTGATCCACATAGGGATTTCCGTGTATGATTTGTTCTAGTTGTTGCTCGGTAAAGTTAAATGCGAATCCCATGTATATTCTCCTGTGCTGTATTTACATCCATTCTGATGTTTGGGAACAGTAATAGTTGAAATTCAAAAGCATTGTCGTCAGTGATTTCATAATATAAATATATTTATGAACGTAATTATTTTAACTCCTGACCGTGTGGGCAGTACGCTATTGCAGAGATTGATCACAATTTACATGCAATTTCACTCGTTTGATCGCCCTGTGATAAATCTACATGAACTCACAAATGGACTTATCAAATATTACAGTCCTGTGTTCAATCAAGAAGTACTTGGAAAGGGCGGAAACTGGGGTTACCATCAAACTCTACCCGAGATTCAGGAAATGCTCAAGTCGGTCACGCATTACAAAACCAGTCGCCTTGCACAGTATCATATTAGAAATCGCGAAGACAGTATTGCAGATCAAGTTGAGTTTTACAAATATATCAATGAAAACTTTTTTGTTATAGCGGCTCAGCGTGAAAATTTACTAGAGCATGCCCTGAGTTGGTGCATTACTAATCATAGCAAAAAGTTAAATGTATATTCCGTCGATGAAAAGTTTGACACATTTGCCGACATTTATAAAAATAAAATCACAGTTTCTCGGGCAAATATGATCAAATATCTTAATTGGTATAAAAGATATTTGACCTGGGTTGACGACCATTTTTCTGTGAATAGTTTTTTTGTTTACGATCAACACCTCCCCAACATTGAAGATTACATTTTAAATCTAGAAATATTCAACAACCAGCCGGTTAAAAAGACTTGGCAAGATACTTTTAATATTGGATTTAAAGATTGGAACACCATGCACTATCATATATCCGATTTAAGTGGGATCAACAATCAACTAGACTATAATCAACAGGATTTACTTAGAATTGGCATAGATCCAAATATTAAACTTGATGTATCAAAATTAGAAATTCAACCTGCATATAATAAACAACAACGATTTTCAACATTGTCGCCGACATTGCAAAAATTTATGTCAACTCATTTAGCAGGATATCATCAGACATCAAAGCACTTGTCTGAATTGGTTGAGCATAAAATACTAGTTAGTAATGTGCCTCACAAGTTACAAACAATGCTGGAGAAAAAACTATTGATTAAAAACTATAAAGAGTGTGTGGAAGTTTACAATGAATGGGTAACTATAAATGGTATTGGAAAGATATATCCTGAAGAAGAATTGTCAGATTTAATTTCCAACGAAGTTCACAATTGGCACGTCAAACCCATGTTACCAAGTATTGGTAACAATTCCTGAACAAACGCAGTGGCAGTCTTTATGTCATAGTGAAACCCATCTCGGGCAACATCAATTTGTTTAATTGGTTTAATCACTGATGCATCATGAAACTTTAATTTATGCCAGGATTTACTCCAGTCAGGTATAAAACTATGTATAATTTTAGTCGTTGTTTGATAACTTATAGAATCAATACACGCCTGAGTATTCTTTAAATCTTCTGCAGGAGTAGATTTAATATAATGTAATCTTCGCTCACTGTCTAGATCAACATCCTCGTGCCAACTACTAAACTTAGGATCTTGTTTTATTTCTTGTTGTATATGTTCCGGAAGTGTATTAAATTCTTTATGATATGGGCAGTTGGGCCACCGTGGACCTCGTATTTCCTGATAATATTTTTGCCAGGCTTGATCTAAAATACCATCAACCTCTTGTTCTCGACGTTGAGCAAAACTCCATTGTATTATCAATGCTTTGGGTGCAATTTCATTAATTAAAGTTTGTGCTTGTCTAGCAATCCAATTATTACTAGCCCCGTCAAGACTGACGTTTATACATTGACGACCCAACTTGCGTTCTAATATCTGCGGCCACGTATGCTTATATGGCACACCTACACCGGAAGTAAAGCTGTCACCAATACACCAGATTACATTGTCGAGGTCTTCAGGCCATTCAGTGTCACGAAATCCCCGGCTATTAAATTCATAGGTGATTTTGTGCCGGTACCGGGAAAACCATGTTTTGTCAAAACATGTATCATATGTATCTATGCCTGACTCAAGGGATCTTTCATTTACTCGGTTGAGGATTCGAATGCCAGTGGGGTTAATCATGCCAGTCCAAGATTTTTCCGTATGTTAGTGGCACTGATATCGGTGATACTCTTGTCAAACGACTCTTGTTCAATTTTGTAACCAACATCTCGACCATAAGTGATGTTTACAATGTTGGGCACAATCTGAATTTCGTACTGACCTTGGTATAACATATCCAGGTCACGACGAATAAAACTTTTGACTTGTTCAATGGCAAACGGATTGCTACCTTGCCACCCTTGACAATCTCTAATTTGAATAACAACTTGTCCTGTTTTAGCAATAGCACGTTCAAACAATGCACGATGCCCGGCGTGCCACGGTTGCCAACGACCCAACATTTGCACAGTTTCTTTTTGCCAATCAAACACAGGACGTCTACGATTTTCCAATATATGCGATCCAACAAATTCGGCCCATTTTTCAGCGTCTTGTTCTGTAACTCTAAAGTCGTAGACTTCGGGCGGAACAAAGGCCTTGTTGGTATCGTCGTAACGGCCTCGATCAATGGTATCAACCCATATGGTCCAATCAGCTTTGAAGTTGTTGCGCATTTCTACCAAGGGTGCAACAAAATCACAAATAACAAATTCGCCCGTACATTCTATAGCAAATTGAAACATTCTTAGACTCTGACGAATGCGTCCTTCTTTACTAAAATCCCAGTCGTTGTATTTTTTACGAACATCATCGGCATTGAACCAATCAACACCCACATTCATAAAATCTGGGCCAGGTATACCTTCATAGGTCAGTACTCGTTGAGGATTAATTTTCATTAAATCCCCGTTGGTTTCAAGGTACTTTTTTAGTGCCTGTGCAAGATATGTTTTGCCTGCTCCTGGCAGGCCCATGATTAAAATACGTTGTGGCATGATATTTCTATTCCTTTAAGGTTAATCTTTGTCTGTGACAATCACAGCAACTGTGTCTACCCAAACTAATCGTCCCTGGCAGGCAATGTTCCATTTTGTTTCACCGTGTTCGTGTGTACACTCGGTAAACGTTTCTCCAATGATGCGAACATCTGTGGCTAGATGCTCTTGACCATTTTCAAAGATTCGCCAAACCAACGGGCTACCGTTGTGCTTGGTATTGAATCTAACGTGATACTTGTTCATCTAGATAACTCAGTCAAAAAATCATTAGTTCTTGCAGTTTTGATTCCAGTTACCTGAAGTGTTACTCTAGGTGTATGACCAGCATTGGCAGTTGAATGCGGCACATTAGCCCAATCAAATGTTGTGACATCACCTGCTGTCCATCCTGTAAACAAGTAGTTGCCATAACTCCAAAAGTGACCCGGTTGCCAGTCTGTTAACTGTATCATATATCTGGCAACTGTGTTGGGATCTTCTCTGTTCCACTTTTCTAATTTGTCCAGGTGTAAGTTCCATACTTGTCCAGGATGCTGTACATGTATGCGAGTCATACAATCATCCAAGCCAAACGCATCAGCAATGGCTTGCAAATTGTCAGGAATAGCCCAATTTAAATTAGTGACCTTGGTGTCTTTTGCATAACCAGCACGTTCTAAATCATATTCTTCTGCGGATAATTCTTCTTCGGGTCGACTTGGTTTAGTTGGGTCACCACGAGTGCGCCAACTGGCTGGCAGGGAATTTGCAATTATATCTGTTAATTGATGTTGCCAATTTGGTTCTATATGACCCAACCTAATCACCGTATCAAATCGTGGATCATTTATTTTTGTATTGTAATGATACTGTGTACGACCTATTGTGGAATCCCAACTGCTTTTCATATTACCATTACCCTTATATCACTTAGTGCATAGTCTTGTGCGTATTCTGTGGCAGGCGCACCGATATTTAATGCCTGTGACAGCTGAATATTATCTGCAACAACCCGACCTTTATATTTCCACCAGGCGGTTAATATATCTTTGTTCTGGCTCTTAATAATTCTAGCCATGTTTTTTAAATCTTTAAAGTATATGTGGTAATCAGGATACGTAATATCAAAATGTCCACACTTGACCCACCACCCCAAGCAAGCATCATCATTACGATGTACAATTACAATGGGTGTTTCGGGAAATAACTTGCGTAAATGATCTATATGATTACTAAACACGTGACTTTTAATAATTCGTGTACCTTTAGATTCTTTAAATTGAAATGGTGCGTCAAATAAAGCTTCTAATTGCTCACGATTTAATTGAGTTAAATCCTCGGGAAGTGGACTTGCCATGCCAGGATCAAAATATGCGCCTAGATGCATAAGTTCTTTAACGCCTGTGTTGCCGGCATCGTGATAATAAGTCCATTCATCTCTATAATCACTGCGATCAATGTCGGGACTGTAATAGATATTTTTAACTACACTGCTCCATTTTGAGCCCGGAGCACCGGCTACAAATATGTATTTCATAATGATTTAATTAATTCTAAGATATAAGATCTAGTGTGAAAGTTGACAGCACGTTCGGGGTGCCATCCAATGCCTAGCTGACGATTTACTTTATGTATCACTAATTCCATTACACCTGCAGAATCTTGTTGTAATACTTCAAACCCTGGTGCAAGTTGATCTATACATATGGTGTGATGACATGTGACTGCAAATGCCGGTAATTGTATGCGTACATTATCGTAAGGTTCTGCCATCAACCGCACAGTTCCGCCAGATTCTAAGTTAAGAAAGTGACTGCCCCTACAGATGCCAATCAGTGGTGTGCGTGATATCAAACATTGACGTATCAACTGATGTTCAAATTCATCACGCAAGGGATATACATTATTGCGCCAGGTTTGAAATTTAACTGTATCATTACCACCAGTTAACACAATCAAATCAAATTCATCTGTGTTGGGTTGTTGACCATGACATGATAGTGGAACAATTTCGTGTCCAGCAAACAAGTCATACCACTCGTGATTCAGTGCCGCATGCCACGTATCACGTAGCACACGGGTCATTTCCATGCTGATACCTATTTTCATTCAGGCTTGATCTTTCTTGCAAATGGTTGCCATTGTTGACGCAATTTTGTCATGGCAGCACGAATGCCTTGTGGTGTGTGCTCAGCTGGACTGATAAAAATAAAGTGTTTGTCAAACTGTTCCTTGGCTTCTTTGCTACGAATTGCACTCACAAATTCTCGATGATACCAGTCTTGTACATCTTGTGGTGTGCCTTTGGGCAACATCAAGTTCCAGCAAGCATATACATTCAAGCCAGGTACGTAGTCCTTCATTAGAGGAATCTTTTCTAATCCAGCAATGGGTACTTCGCTGGCCAAGCCGATTAGTTTTAGTTTACCTGCCTGCACCATTGGTGCACCTACTGCAATAGGGAACACGCCAAACTCCATGTGTTGTCCCAACACATCGGCCATTGCCTGCGCTGGTCCTTTGTATAGACTAGTTTCTACTGTGTCTTTGGCAGGGTTTACTCCGGCAACAAAGTATTCAACTGCTAGCTTGTGTGCCGCTCCGCCCACTGCAAATGTAATAGGGCGCTGACCACTCTGCACTTCTGCTATCAATTTCTTGGGTGTATCAATATTACTTGACGTTCTGGCATAGAATGCCAAGGGTGCTTTGCCTATATTGGCCACACCTTCCCAATCCATTGCGTTGAATTTAACGCTATTGGCATACCAAATTTCTGCTGTGACAAATGTTGATTGACATGATGGCATGGCTGCGTAGTGGCCGTCGGCTGGCAGTCTATCAAAGTGATTCATGCCGATATTGCCGTCGCCGCCCGGTTTGTATTCTGGATTCCATTTAAATGATGGATTCTTTTCTTCTACAATTTTTGCCACAATGCGAAATGATATTTCATTTCCTGCACCAGGCCCGTTTGGGAATACCACAGTTACAGGTTTTGTTGGTTGCCAGGCCAATGCTGACAAAGTGAATAATGTGAGTAGCACGCCTAATATTTTTTTCATTTAATCCTCGTGTGTTAAAAGGGGAGTGATTGGCTCCCCGTGTAAATTACCAGCCGTATGCTTGTGCAACCAATTGCTTGCCTGACTCGGCAGCAACAGTGTTCTTGCACGAAATGTCATACAAGTCTCGGCGCATGGCAACAACCAGTGTTTCAATACGTGCTTGCTCTTCAGCAGTGCCCACAAACTTCTCTAGTGCACGAGCACCGATATTGCTGTGGAAACCTTCGTCCTTGGCAATCTTGCGATATGCGCCGGAGATAAATCTATCGTCTATACAATCGGCCATTGTGTTCCAAACAGCTTCGGCACGACCTTCAGCAACCAATTGATAGGCGGCCAGTGCGGCAGGGTCAGTTTCTGCACCATATTTGGCCAGTAAGCCGGCACCTTTTGCTGTGGGTTTTGCGGCTTCGGCGGCAATGGCGGCAGCAACATCAACTGGGCTACCTTGGATGTGTTCGATGACTTCTTTGACCAAACGGAAGTGAACAGCCTCATCGTGAGCTTGTTGGCTTAACAGTTGTAGTTCAACTGGATCAGCATCAGCCGGCATGTCGGCAATGGCACGGCTGATTTCAACCATGTTCATGCGCTCGTTGACCATACGACCGATAAAGTGTTGTACTAGCTCTTCTTTGGCTGGTTTTGAATCAAAGTAAGCCCGAACATTGTGTTGGCTAGCTTCGAAAAGTGCTTGATTGTCAGCAACCAATTTGGCTACAAATTTTTTTGATGTAAGCATGTTATCTCCTTAAATATACTTAACAGAAAACAAGAGTATTGCAAAATTTTTGATACTCGTGTAAAATTATTTAGTTGAAAGGCAAAAATCTCTGTGAATACCAAAATTTTTAATTTAGTTAAAGAAAAACTACAGGATTCTTTTAGTTTACCCAAATACCAAAAGATTTCAGACAGCATCAGTGAAACTACCATTGTGGATCAGTTGCCCTGGACGCCAGCACGTTATCGCAAGTTCAAGGATGCTGTGGAAGCTGAACTACAACTACCCTGTGATTACGTAGGCACGTTACGAGTCATCGTTGATAATTTAAGTGAACGTTATATATTGCGCTTCTTCAGTGAAATTTGGAAGCCAAGGACCAACGATTATGATTACACAGGGTGGGCGTTGGCTGATGCTATCACTGCTAGTAATCCTAAAAATGTGTTGGACGTGGGCTGTGGCTATCATCCATTCAAGGGAAGAATTCCCAATTTGATTGGTATTGATCCTTACAATAACTGCGCAGATTATGAAGTAGACATCCTAGACTACAAAGTCAAGCCAGGAAGCTATGATCATATTTTAGCACTGGGATCAATCAACTTTAATAGCCGAGATGAAATTGAAACACGATTCTCACACTGTGTTGATTTGTTAATGCAGGGTGGAAAGTTTTATGTCAGAGCCAATCCTGGTATCACACACAAAACAGGACCTTATGTGGATATCTTTCCCTGGAGTTTTGAAGTTGTGTCAGAGTTTGCTGAAAAGTACAATCTTAAACTATTAGAGTTTAAAAAAGACGCCAATGATAGATTATATTTTGTATATCAAAAACTATGATTGATGCAAGATGTATTCAAAGGCAGCCTGATGTGCTTGATCTAACGGATGCCATAGATCACTAACTGGATATTTGTTGTTCCTACTCCAATCCAATAGATTTTTACCATCAAATGTGGTTAAATGTGGTGTAATTGAAGATTGTAGGTAAGCCACTGCCGGACTTGTGTGCCATTCAGTTTCCATCATGCTATCATCCATGTACGTCATTATGAATGAGCTATTTCTTTGTTGCAATGCATCTATGGCCAGTTTAATGTGATTCAGTGTGGTAAATTTGTCACGATACTGACTGTGAAACTTTCTATAGTAATACTGCGCTGACCAATCGGCGTCATTGGGCAATATTGATTTCCAGGTATTATTTTCCCTGTTGTTGTAATCAAACCGATCTATCCAAGTCCAGTTGATGATAAATGTTGCCGGTTCTGGATCAGCTATTTGGTTCAGGAGTTGTTCAAGAATAACAAGATTACCGGTACCGGCCCGGGCATAACATTGATAATCAAGCCTGTGGTGTCTAGCGTACAAAGCTGGCCAGGTATTTTGACTAAACTGTGTTGTAGTACAATCCAACAGTTCATTACCATAAATGAAACTACATCCAAAACTTTTTAATACCATTGGTGTATTAAATTCTAGCCAGGGCCTGTAGGTGTTTTAATTCGGGATCAGTAACTTTTTTAGTGTGTACCTTGAGTCCTGCGGCAATGCGCATTTCATTGAGATCACCTTCGTCACCGTACTTGTTTCTGTATTCACGTGCAGTGCGTGGTACAACTTGATCAAATTGGTCAACTGTGAATGGGTATTCTTTGTCATTGTAGTGCATGGTCCACTCATTGGGTTGCCATTCAGACAATGTGCCTAGATCATCAATTAGTTCATAAATCTTTTTGCCTGTGTCACTGCGTCTGCGCAACTCTACATAAACCAGATAGCGATTGGGTTTGAGTTCTCCGGGACTGCGACTGGCATCAAGAATAAAATCATAGCCTTTTTCAAACCAGACTACCAAATCCTTGGCTGCTTGCGCATCGCGCACAAAAAAGCTGGCAACAACAATGTCGTCATCATCGCCCATTTTACTAGAGAATTCATCAATGTGTATGGTGGGCTTGATTAACCCCACCATGTCTTTGTAGCTAAGGCTCTCAGATAGCAGGTGCTTGTCCAACATTGGGCATTCCTCCCTGTGTGTTCTGTGTATTGTCAGTTTGTTGGTCTTGATCCTTGAATTCTTCTTTGTCCAAGTCTTGTTCGTAGGCTTGATCTAAATCTTCCAGGTCAATGTCCTGGTCTTCCATTTCAATACTTCCAGTTCTGATTTCACTGATGAGACTTTTGGGCATTGATATTTCCACTAGCCAAACTGGTTTTTCTACTATCTTTGCTGTGTGTGTGCCTGGAATAAAATCACTGGGATTCTCAATTTTCATTGGGATTTTAATCTTTGTTTTTTTGTAGTTAACTGTGCAATCAAATGGTAGTAATCTGCGGCCACCACGTGGGTCGGGCATGAGTTTTTCTGGCCACATAAATGTGCAGGTAACTTTGTATTTGCTGATGTCAGGCCCCGACACTAATTCGCCCTTGCTCCAATTGCGAAATGCATATATGTCAAGTTCGTCGATTACCCGCTCAAAGTCCAGCAATGTTAGCAAGCTACCGTCACTGAGATAAATGTCGCGAATAATTTCAGCTACTTGCCAATAGTCCTGACCATTCTTGAATAATTGTTTGTCCATGTCCATAGTGATATTTATGGCGTTTGTCTAAAGAAGTAAAATTGCAGTTTTTACTGGAGCCTAATACTTAGTCGTATACACAGTTTCAATAAGCGCCTATAATTCTATTTTTTCTAGCCATTAAATAGATTGGTAATGGCCATTACATAACACATCAACTTTAGGAGATGACGATTGAGCAGAAATCGAGGGGTGAAAGCCCAAAAACGTATGGCAGATATTGAAAATACGATAAATTTTCATCAAGCAGTAAAATCCCAAAAACGCACTGTTGAACTTATTCCCAAGAGTCTTGGGCAAGAGCATTTAATCATGCAAATGCAAAACACCAAGAATCATATTGTGGTAGCCGTGGGGCCAGCCGGTACAGGTAAGACATACATTGCGATGCAGGCAGCTATTAAAGACTTCAAAGAGGGCAAAGTAGAGAAGTTAATTTTAACTAGACCAGCAGTGGGTGTGGAAGACGAGCAACACGGATTTTTACCCGGTAACCTAATAGCCAAAATGGAACCGTGGACCAGACCATTACTGGATGTATTGCGCGAGCACTATCATCCCAAAGATATTCTAGCCATGTTGGAGGATGGCACCATAGAGATAAGTCCCTTGGCATACATGCGTGGACGTACATTTAAACGTGCTTGGATCATTGCAGATGAAATGCAAAATGCTACGCCAGCGCAGGTAAAGATGTTAATGACACGTATCGGTGATCACAGTAGAATTGTCATCACCGGTGACGTAGAGCAAGCTGATCGTAAAACCCACAATAACGGACTGCTTGACCTATGTAACAAACTTAATAGTCGATCGGTACCAGGTATTGCAATCACGGAGTTGGCAAGAAAAGATATTCAACGCCATCCCATCATTGATGCAGTACTGGGAATGTACAGCGATTAACCTTTTTCGGAAGGTACGGGTTGGGTTAAGTGGCCACTTAACCCATTTTCACGAGCAAGCCGTTCAAATACATTTTGATAGTGTTGCCCGTAATATCCAGCAATCTTTCCCCAGCTTTTATCTTCGATGTTAATGCCATTGGCAGTGCATCGTTCTACCCGTTGATTTTTAAAATCTAGTATAACTGATGCAGTTTGTAAGTCGTTCTTTTTTAAATTTTTAGACACAGCCACAACTTCATCAATTTGTCCGTTGGGCTTGGTGTAATAGGTTACAATAAAATATCTCATGAATAAATCCAATCTAAAAAATGTCTGGGGTAAAACTCTAAACTTAGTTGTCTTCGGTTACTAAGTTCTTTAAGAATATATGCAAGATTAATACGATCTTCTTCTGTGGGGGTAGGTTCGATTGATTGTTGAATTTGTTTGATATACTTTCCAGACAATGTGTCAAGCCCAGCGTTGATAATATCTTTTGAAACTGGATCTAATACATTCGGTGCAAAGAAAGAAGGAGTATTAGAAAAATCAATATCAGAATTATCATTCCAGTGTGTGTTATAAAATTCCACAAATCCCGGTAGTGTTAGATTAGATATAGTTGAATGAAATATAAATTTAATATTTTTCTTTTTTAGTACTTCAATATTATTCAACAAATTTTCATAGCTGTTACCGTACCGAACAAATTCATACAAAGGACCAACAGTTTCTGCACTGATGACAAAGGTAATATTGTCAGTATAATCAAACGATTCTAGTACACGAGAAAGTCGTTGTGGGCTTACTCCTAGGCCAGAATACAATTGAATCAACGGCACAGCACATGCCTTGTTGACAAGATCCTTTAGTTGAGTTGACAACAACGGTTCTCCACCGGTGATGATCAAGGTTTTAAGACCTGGAATTATTGTGTCAAATTCAGCTTTGAGTTGTTGATGGCGTTTACTAGACTGTTTTTCAGCTTGACTTAAATTTGACAATATGGTATCTTTTGTATTAACTGTGTACCTATTGACAATATCCTGTGTTGGGAATGGAAACTGGTAGCCACCATTGCTGACTTCCCTGCGCCAGGCAGAACTAAACTCTTTGCAACAGTACACACAGCTCATATTACAATCGCTGTCCAAAGTTACATCCAAAATAGTTGGCTGGGTAACTGGTTCGGTATGAGTGCGCTCAACGCCAAACTCAACTATTCGTGTACTTGATTTTCCTAGATCTTCTGACGGCCAACAATTTTGTTCGCAACTACGGTTTCTTTGATTTAACAGCATTTGTTTACGCTCAGCGACACTGACTGGCGAGTTAAAAATGTTGCCAGGGTTTTCAGACAACCAATTAAAATCCACAACATGCGGAGTTGCCGCATGACAGTTGTAGGTCATCTGACGCTCAAGATCAATTTTTATATATTTGAACTTGTTTGAACAATAATAACTTCTTTCACTCATTCGATTTGTGTTAATTCAACTAGGGTAGCACTTAAATTGATTTCGGTGTCAGCTACAAAACTATTATTTACAATACCTTGCCGGATAATAACAATGGCTTGATCTTGTTGCTCAGGAGTCTTGCCCCAGAGATCCAAGTTGTCGTACATCCAGCGAAAAATGTCATCCGCTTCCTCGGGTCTAGCTTGACTAGCCAACAGTGTTCTGCCATCCCGTAGTCTTCCAGACTTAAACAATGCAACACAGTCCAGGCGCCAATCACCCACTGCGGCATCACTGCTACGCGGTGCCTTGAGTACTCCGTCTTGACTGTTGAGTTGACACAAGTTTAAACACTTACGCAAGTCGGGATATGTGGCGTCTACATACATCATTAGTGTTTCAGGTTCGGCCGTTACTTGCTCTTTCTTTAGAATGTCAGTTACACGACCTGCAAATTCCATTTTATCTGTTTTAGCAATGTGGAATCCTTGACAACGACTGTGTAATGCTGGAATAATTTTATTGGGTGCGTTACAAGTAAAAATAAATCTCACGCTAGCATGATATGTTTCCATTGCATTACGCAACAATGCTTGACTGTTGGGACTTAAATAGTCGGCCTCGTCAAGCAATACAATCTTAAAGTCGCCATATGGCATGGTGCTAGCAAACCCAATTACCTTGTCACGCATGGTTTCAACTTTGGTTTCGTTACTGGCATTAATCTGCATAACGTCAAATTCGTCAACATCCAAAGAATTAATTAACACTCTTGCTAATGTTGTTTTTCCCGTACCAGGTCCGCCACTGAGTAACAAATGTGGAATGCTTTTATCTTTGATCCAGTTTTCTACTTGATCTTTTTGCGCTTCGTCAATGAACACATACTCATCAACTGTGGTTGGACGATATTTTTCTACCCATAATTCTTTCATAGTTTGGCCTTAGTAATAAACATTTAAGTTATTATAAATGAAAAAGCCCTTGCAAGCAAGAGCCTATGGTTAAATAGTCTCCCATTAACTGTGTAACATATGATCGGGTTTCTTATCAATATGGATAGCATCTGAGAAGGTTTCATCTTCGGGTTGGTCAGAGCTACTTAAGAAGACATCGTTTGGGTCCACACGTCGAATGGTTTGTTTACCAGTTTCATCCTCAATTTCAATGCCGCGTGTCCAACGTCCGTGCGCCACACAAACCCAATCACCAACATTGACTTCGGTTTGATCAGGACCTACCGCATATACTCGGCCCCATCGTGGTCTAATACCGCGACTAGTTCCATTGTCTGTGGGAAGAATAAGGCCACCGCGACTAAGTCGCTCTTTGAATTCCATTTCTGTAACAATGATGCTATCATTAAGTGGGCGCAATTGTTCCCGTTTAATTTTATGTGGCTCAAATGCCAATTTGGTTTCAATCATTATCGAGTCTCGCTGTCTCGGTCTCTAGTTGGTGCAACCTTTGGCGTATTTTTAGTAGTGATTGGCTTACTACTTACATTAGTAATAACCTGGCGCTCATTACTACGCTTTAGTTGGCGACTCTTGGTATCAATACTTTTATTCTCGCCATCAAGACTATCCCCACGAGCATTGACTTTCATATTGCCAACGGCCCGAACTTTTTCGTTTTTTAGAATTAGTGCGCCAAGATCAATTGTCTGGCCCTGCGATGTTTTATATACACGACTTGTCATAATTATCTCCTTTGTTTTTTATTTAACGTAAAAATTCTTGTATGTCTAAATCGTAGTACATACTGTTGATACGATGCACTCCTAATAGATAAAGTACATAACTGGACACACTACTACCGCGTCCAACTCCCCAAATTATTCCATTTAGTTTCATTGTGTCTACTAGATATTTTAAAAATTTCAGTAGATCAAATAAATTGCGATCTTGAAATAGCAATAATTCCTCGCCTGCCCGTTGTAATTCTTCTTGTGTGACACACAGTTTGAGTACGTGCTCAGCAATATCAAGTTTCTTGTATTCGTCGGGCATATACCAGTTTGATTGTAATTTATAATCAAATATATCAATTGAATCAGTTGGTTCTGTGTATTCAATAAATTCAGGAACAGTATCAAGCTGTGATTTAACTGACTTAACATCCACAGATTTATCTACCAGTATGCCAGTTGGTAACGGATAATGACCACTGAGTATTAAATTTACAATGTCATCTTCATCAAATACAAGTTGACTATAACTATCAGTTTTCATCTGTTTTTGGTGTAAACGATTTGATTACAACGTTATCTGATATGTCTTCGTCGTCTGCCGGCCACGACAATTCAAGATCATGCCAGTTAGTGCTATTATACAATTTTACCACACGTTTGTTTTTGTTGGCTAACCGGTCCGACTGTGTTGGTTCACCGGAGTTCCACCAGCCATCATTGTTAAATGGTCCCACACTTTCAGACTGACTATGTGGATACCAGCATCCATCACCAATCTCACTGCTAACTTCAATGTCTGTCACTGTTATATGTTTTTCCATGATTGCATTTAATTTACAGTATAACATCAAACCTACTATCTGGTCAACAGGTTCTTCAGGAAATGTAGTCACAGTCAAACCAACTTGCGCAAACTCTTCCCACTTTGTTTGATTTTCATTTTTAATAAAAATTGAGCTTTGAAGTGCACCACGTAAAAACCATAGCATACGATCCCGGGCTACATTAACATATCTACTGTCTGACGAGTTTGTGGTCATGTTAACACGAACTTGATAATTGTTCATCAACACTTGGTTGTCGTAATAAACACCGGCTGTAAAGGACAGCTCATCTTTCAAACGAACGTTCATGAAATGTCAATCTTGTTGTCTAGTTTGTCAAGGGCGTCACCGTCTTTCTTATAAGACGCCTGTAATTTTTCTTGGTACTTTGAAGAATAGCTGTCTAAGGCCATTCTAATTTGATCACATAAGTGTCCGTTGCCGGTCCTGGCAGCAATTCCAAGTTTTTTGTGTAACTCAGAAATCTTGCCGGACAAGTCTTCAACAGACAAATGATCTAGGGATTGAAGTAGCGGATGTTCCATACCTTAATTATATAGAACTTTCTTGGTAATGTCAAGAAAAAACCACACCATTATTACCAATACAGAACCATTTAGAGTTAATATATTGTAGTGTACAAGCATCACCAATTGTATCAAACGTCATTGTACCCGAACCAGATGTTTTCCAACCTGCGCTAGCTACTGTAATGTTCATATCTCCGCCATCACCGTACATGGCAAAAGTTTTAATTTGTCCGTTGACACCAGCTGACAATGTGGCAGTTTCTGCAGCCGCAGTGGTAAAGTAACTAGTTGTTAATGCAAGTGACGCCGATCCAAGTGGTGCCAAATCTTCACTGCTGGCATTAAATGGTGCTAGTTCTTTGTTTACTTCGGTGATGATATAGGTTGTGCCACCATCATTTGTGCCAAAATCAAAGGTGTATGTTCCAGCGGCAGCAAATGTAATAATATTACTGGAGTTGATACCCTGGATACCGACATTGTTCTGTGTTACTGATGTTGGTAAAGTTAGTGTGTGTCCGACACTGGATATGGTAATTTGAAATCTTAGTAAGCCATATGTACCTGCTGATGGGAAATTTTGGAAACCTAAGCTGATTGAACCAGTTGTGGTCAATGTTTGGTAATGCCCAGCTGAGTAGTTTAGTGTAACGCTCCCACTGAGTGCGCCAATACTAACCACAGTTCCTGTGAATGCTTGAATTTTTGCCGCGTACAATAAAGCCCCGGCCATGTTGTTGTCTAACGTTCCGCCACTTAACGCAGATTTTAGAACAACCTTATTTTGTAGGTCGGTGATTTCATCTTCAGCATATTGAAAGTTAGTTTTAATATTGGTGAAGTTATCACGGAAACCTTGCGAATCGTTGTCCTGTCCAGCAATGGGGTAGGATCCGTCAATATCGTTAGGATTAATATTTGATGACATTCTTTTTTCCTTATTCTAGTATGTTTCTCTTAGGGAATACAAGATATTTATTGTACTTGTCAGAGCTGGTGTACATATCTACTGGCACAATAAACTTAAGACTATTACCATCAAAAACTGTGATAGTATCGTCAAAAGTAGTTGTATTTGGGGTTGGGACCCAGGTTGCATTGACACTGTCCGCTAACGGATCCCAGTGTATACTTAGTGTTCGGTCAAGTTCATATCTATCAACATCAAAGTCTATTAGATTTAACTTGGTTCCAAAATTTTGTCTTATGTAATATGCAATTCTCTCGCCAAATCCTGGTAGTGCATAGCAAATAACCCAAGCTGGTGTAAACCCTAGCTGTTGTCCATTTGCCTGTTTACTAGTCATCCATTGTGGCAAAATGTTGCTGACTTGTCCAACTTGGTCAATGATCTGCTGACGCATATCTACTAACGCATTTGGGTAAACTGTGGTTACTTCGGTGCTGTCACCAGCATTGATTGGGTAAGATAGTGTGACTTCTTTGCCTACACTTTCGCCATCGTTGTTCACTAGGTCATCAATGACCAAACTGTACACTGCTTCGTAGACAACTTCGCCGGCTGCATTCCTAGCTTGAGCAACTTTGATTTCACCAAGGGTCAAAGTTTTCCAATAGTGATTTAAATTCATAGCCTGCACATAGGATTCAATGGTACTGCTAGTAAGTCCAAACACATGCTGATACACAATATTTTTAGCAATGCCAAAGTTTGGATCGTCGGCTCGATATATTAATTCAGGCACAATAACATTTTTATCCTGCAACAATGAATTTACTAATGCTCGGTCCGACTGTGGTGGCATTGCTTTGATATATAGATTTTCATAGGGCTCGTTATATCTACGATTTACTATGATTGAAAAAGTTTTAAATACACTAACCAGCCCGTCTGAACTTGTAGCATTGATATGGAATGTGTGTGTCATATCAAATGTTGTTTCGTTAGCATCCAGTCGAGTTTTAATATCTTTGTCAAATGTAGTTGTACCGCCATCTAAGGCAAATGTGTTAAAACTGGTTCTCCCAACAATTAATCCGTTGCTGAGTAATTTAAGTCCTTGTGGCAATGAACTTGTACTGCCTGACACTAACTGATAGCTCAACACACGGCCACCTTTGTTGACTGCTGTTATCTCAAACATGCTAATGGCACCATTGTCAATGGTGCCCATATTACTAGGTGTAATCCAGGTGACTTCAGTATCAATGGCACCAATAATAGTCAACGAGTAGTAGTATGGGCCAGTTTCATATTGGGGATATGCTTCTTTACGCACAGTAACCCCAAATCTATATGTGCGTTCGGTGATGCCTAGGTCGGGTATGTACCCATACAGCCATCCAGTGAGTGGGTCAAGCTCAGTTCCTGGCGGCAATTCAAGACTACTGTCGGTGATACTACTGCCGTCCTGATCAGTATCAGGTATGTATTCAATGATTGCACCATCCAAATCAACTGCATTAAATTTGTAGCCAAAGAAATTGTCATGCCGAACTGTGCCAATACTGCCTGGTTTGTTTAATAATAATGGTGCCCGCATTGGTGTTTCATCAGCAGTGACAAAATAATTATCGGCAGTAATGTCTGTGGCGTCAGCAGTCATACTATCTCGACTATAGACAAATATAGTAAATGTTCTAAGATTACTTTGTTTGCCGTCGGTGATTTCAACTGTGAACTGGTAATTTTTATTTTCACTGCGCACTAAAAAGTCATAGGGATAACTGTACTCTGGCGTTAGATCAAAACCAGCAGGCTGTGTAATGCTTGGTGCTGGAATTATGTACCCAGTAATAACACCCTGGGGAGTTATTACTAACCCAGGGGGTAGTGCACCGTTAATGATTTGACAAAACACTAAATCTTCGGGGTCGGTATCTGTAAATTCTATAGGGATGTTAACCTGTGTACCATCGTAAAATGTTCCAAGGCGGCCCGAGGGCGTAATAAAGGTTGGAAAGTCTTCTCCGGTCACTGTCAGTGAAAACGTTCGCTCCGCAATGCGGTCAATTACCATCGAGCCCAGCACTGGTTTTTTTGTGTAACCTCTAATTGTGAATTTTGATGTAACGTCACGGCCAACCGGAAGTGGTACACCCTGAAAGCTGGCCACCGCTTTGGCAACTCCCACAATTAATCCGTTCTCGCCGCACTGAACTCCTGGGGGTAATTCTCCAGACTGTAGAGTATAGTAAACGTATTGGGTAAAAGATGCATTCATTGACCCTGTTGCAGTAGTTAACGGTAGGGTTGTTGTAGAATATTCGTCGACGGTTAGTGTAAATTGCGTACTGTTAACTACGTCAAGTACAAAGTAACGCACTGATGGATTGATGCCGCCAAAGCTGGGACTAGAAAACATTACATTTAATCCAGGCCAGATCAAAGCAGTGCTTGTGCAGGTGATTCGATTACTACCCGAAGATGTTGCTGTACAATTAACTACCGCAACTGGGTCAGTGTCGGCCAAAAGTACTGTTTGAAAAAATACACCTTCAGGAACTGTGCCCAGTGTCCCGGCTGGTGTGATCCAGACTGGTTGTGCCATATCTTATAAACGTCCCACTACAATTTCAATGACACCTTCGCCACCATTATGGTCTTGCAAGGCTTTGCCAATTACTGATCCTAGTTGTGGCTCGTTGCTGGGTCTAGCATATCCGCCGCTGCCACTGACCAACATGTCACCTTTGTGTATAACTCCACGTACCTTGCAAGGAACACGTCCTGCCAACGCAAGTGCAACAACATTTTCTCCATCCAATCCTGAATTCATTTTGTAAGCAGGGTTAGTAGACACAACACCGGCCACTCGTCGAGTAGCATCTGCGGCTATGGTTACTTCGTGATCACCACCAAATTCTAGCACTGTACCTGGTTCATATTCAGCATCGGCTTGATAGTTCTCTGCCAAGTCAGCGTATAATGCGCTGGTGGCCTGAGCAAACACAGTATTAAAATAACTACTTGAGCTACCAATGTTGCCCACAGCATTTGAACCAGTGTGTGTGATACTTGACGTACTAACCAATCCTGTGGTGATTAAATTGCCACCGTCAATATTGCCTGTGACAGACAAACTCGTCAATGTACCCACTGATGTGATGTTGCCTTGTGCGGCACCACTCACTGTGGCAGCATATCCAGATGTGTTAACACTCAACGTGCCGGTTACGTTAGCAGCCGGGATACTCGTAAGTCCAGCACCAGACCCATTAAATTGACTTCCTGTCACAGTGCCCGATGCATTAATTAATCCACCAGTCAACAAGTTGCCGCCCGAAACGTTGCCAGTCACTGACAACGAACCCAGTGTACCAACGCTGGTGATATTAGTTTGACTTGCAGTGGTTAGTGTACCAACAATGCTGGTTCCACTTAGATTGCCACCAGTGATGTTTCCAGTGACATTTAATGTTGATCCCACTGAAGCAAGACCAGCTGTAATCAAGTTACCACCTGTTACATTACCTGTGGCAACAATCAATCCTGCAGTGCCCAAGTTACCTACGTTGGCATTGCCAGTGACACTGGCTGTGCCTGTAACTTCTAACGTGCCAATGTTTGCAGTACCAACTGTGGTCAAGTTGCCGCCAGTTACGTTGCCAGAAATAGTGGCTGATGTAGCATACACTGCACCCCAGTAATTGCTGGCACCACCCAATGTTAGTGTGGCATTCGACGTTGGCATAATAGCAATGTTACTCTGCCAGCTTGTGGTGGCGTTGTTAAATCTCCAAGTAGCTAGATTGTTGTTACCTACATCAAGGCCAGCATTGTTCAATGCTACGCCTGTGTTTTGGTTGTTGCCAACCGTGATGTTTAAGTCATTTGTGGTGATGGTATTTGAGTTAATTGTAGTAGTTGTACCATTAACTGTCAAGTTACCTGTGATAATGGCGTCTGTGGTGATAGCTAGATTACCACCACTGATATTACCGGTTGCTGTTGTGATGTTGCCTGTGAAACTTGCTGATCCTGTACCGCTGATATTGCCAAATCCGGCATTGCCTGTGTGGCTTGATGTACCAGTTACTGCCAATGTACCAATGTTTGCTGTGCCTGTTGTGGTTACATTACCACTGGTGATGTTGCCAGTCACGCTAGCCAATCCAGCAGTTATCAAATTGCCGCCAGTGATGTTACCAGTCACGCTAGCCAATCCAGCGGTGATTAAGTTACCACCGGTGATGTTACCGGTCACTGTGGCCAATCCAGCAGTTACCAAATTGCCACCGGTGATGTTGCCTGTTGCTGTAATTAATCCACTGGTGCCCAGGTTACCCACATTGGCATTGCCTGATACTGTCAAGAAACTGGCGTTAACACTGTTGTTTAATCCATCAACAATTACAGTACTATCATCGCCAAACACTGATCCACGAAGGTCGCCAACAATGCCAGCAGTGGCAGTTACTGTTCCTGTAAATGTTGGGTTTTGTACAACATCAAATTGTATGCTGTCAACAGTGGCGTTACCAGTTAAAATAACATTGTTGCCGGTGATAAATGCCAATGTATCATTGGGACTTTCGGCAACAATACTGGTATTGCCCACAGTGATAGTATTAAAAATGTTGCCGGGTGCGGCTGTGACACCATACAGTTGACTACCATTACCAATAAAATATGTACCTGCGTTGATGTTGCCAGCAACAGTCAGCGGTCCATCGATGTTTGTTGCCCCAGTGATATTACCGGTAAATGTTGAGCTGCCAGCCACAGTCAATGTGTTAATAGACGCAACCCCACCAACTACTAATGTGCCCGTGCCTAATGTTCCGCCAATTGTGGCATTGCCTAACACAGCATTTCCTGTAGCAACCACAGTTACAGCAGTAACGTCAGCTAAACTTTCAATGGTACTTGCCGCTATTATGTTACCAGTTGAGGTGATATCACCAACTGATAAATCCCCGGTTACCCCCAAAAATCCAGCTATATTTGCGCCTGCGGACTGAACTACAACTACATTAGAAACACCCCCAACACCAATGGTTACACTGGCATTGGCAATTGGTATATTAACGTTACTACTACCGTTAGCAATACCCGATACACCGCCTGTGGCAAACAGTTGGGCAAAATTACTGTTACATTTCTGGAAGGCGGTGCGTAACGGGTCGCCTAACCCATCGTTGGGTGAAAGACCAACACTGATAATATCTTGAGCCATGGAATCGTCCTTTGATGTATTTACCAACATTTAACAATGGCGCAATATTGGGATTACCTGTGCTAACGCCTTTGACAATAAATAATGTATTGGAGCTCTAGATGGCATATATTATTAACGATACACGCGGGCAAATAGTAGCCGTTATTGAAGACGGCACTATTGATACCACAAGCACGGATTTACAGCTTGTTGGTAGAGGTGTCACTGATTACGGCACTGCTGAAAACGAAAACTTGGTCTGGCTATTGGAAAACTTTGCCGACGACACGGCACCATTGACCCCGATTGTTGGACAACTGTGGTACAATACCAGTGACGGTGGGTTATATGTTAGAACACTGACCAACACCTGGGAAGCATTTGTCACCGAAGCCTATGTAGACGCTCAAAAAATTAGTCCAGCATTTACCGGAATCCCAACTGCACCAACTGCTAGTTCAACCAATAGTAGCACACAGCTTGCTACTACTGCTTTTGTACAAGCTCAGAAAGCTAGTCCTAGTTTTACCGGAGTTCCAACTGCACCAACTGCACCATCAGGCAATAGCACAACTCAGATTGCCACCACTGCATTTGTGCAGTCTGCCATTGGTGATATAAATCTAACACAGTATGCTCCAATTAATAACCCAACATTTACTGGAACCCCGTTTGCCCCTGGACCAGGCATAGACAGCGACAATTTACAGATAGCTACCACTGGGTTTGTACAATCGCAAAAAGTTAGCCCTGTGTTCACTGGCATACCACGTGCGCCCACTGCGGCTTCAAGCACAGCCAACACTCAGATTGCCACCACAGCCTTTGTAACAAATGCAGTCAGCAACGTT
>Ga0049081_10000160_pt1 | contig 26107 bp, 40 predicted proteins | sample GreLakmeER78MSRF_FD_66717 | JGI IMG/M metagenome (GOLD analysis project Ga0049081, IMG submission 66717) | Freshwater lentic microbial communities from great Laurentian Lakes, MI, USA - Great Lakes metaG ER78MSRF | ecosystem: Environmental > Aquatic > Freshwater > Lake | place: Great Lakes...
AGACCTCGGTTTTCAATCTTTACACCCACCTATAAAACAGGTGATAGAATTTTTAGGACCTATGAGGGTTTGAAAAATCAAATCTATAACAATTGGGAATGGGTTGTCGTAGATGATTCTCCTGATGATGAAACCTGGGAGAAGTTGCAACAGATAGCTCGTAAGGACTATAGAGTAAAACTTCACCGCATTTATCCATTAACGGGGGGGAATGTTGGCTTGGCTAAAAACCGAGCAGCTAGCCTATGTGATGGTGATTGGATTGTGGAGTTGGACCACGACGATACTCTAACTAATGAGTGCCTATCCGAAGCTAATGATGCCATTGCAAAATACCCAGATGCTGGATTTCTCTATACGGATTGCGCTGAGATGTATGACGATGGTGAACCAAAATACTACGACCACGACTGGACTGGTGACTGGTATGCTAGGCATGATAACTATTTTGATTTTGGTTATGCTGGACACACTTGGGTAGATGTCGATGGAGAAGCTAGACTTGCACATCACTACCCAGATATTAACCCTTTGACAATTAGATTTAATATCTCAATGCCCAACCACGCTAAAATGTGGGATAGAAAGGTTTACCTTGAAATGGGGGGGCATAACAAATTCATTCCTGTTGCTGATGACTTAGAAATTAATATTCGTACTTTTTTGAATACGAAAATCATTCATTTGAAAAAGGTATTGTATTTGCAGTACAACAACAGAAACAGCACTGTTGATAACAACTCCACGGATATTAACCGTAGAGCAAGACTAATTAAAGACCACTATGACAAGGCCATCAATGACCGAATTATAGAACTTGGATATGAGGATTGGAATTGGGATGAACAAGAACAACACTCACAAAAATGCCAAAACTCCGGAGGACCTCGCCGTTATTTTGAGGCTGAACAAGTAATGAATTACATCTATGAATAACAAAAAAACAAAAATCGTTTTAAATGCGATGGTGGCTAACGAAGCCAGAACCATCACCAGAATGTTGGAATCAGTATATCTATACATTGACTATTGGGTAATCCAGGATAATGGCTCAAAGGATGGTACTCAGGATATTATTCGCAATTTCTTTGCTGAGAAAAATATTCCAGGGTTCCTTTATGAAACTGAATGGTTGTTCCCTGGTTTTAACCGTGACCACGCACTTCAAGAGTGTTTAAAAACGGACCATGGTTGTGATTGGATTCTTCGAATGGATGCCGATGAGTGTTTGGAAGTTGATGAAGATTTTGATTGGTCAATCCTTGAAGACACAAGCGTTGACTCATATAACATCATCGTCAGAAGTTTCAATACTCGTTACTTTAGAACTTGGATGTGGAATGCTCGCCGTCCTTGGTTCTTCCAGCACGATAAACGTCACGAAACTATTCACCTACCTGAAATCGGTGAGGGATTCCAGCGTCTAACCCTTCCTGAGGGTTTCCGTCACATCGTAACCAACGACGGACAAACTTGGTTTGCACCTCGTAAGTTCTTGCGTGATGCACTGGAGCTTGAAATTGATAAGGTAGTTGGTGATACCATACTTGAAGACCACTACCACCTTTGGTATGTAGGTAAGAGCTACGCTGACTGCTACGGTAAACCAAGTGAGCTTGCCTTTGGCAAAGACCATTCAGATGAGTATGCAAGACGAGCTATTTACTACTTCAAACATTTCTTGCGTATTTCTCACAACTACTATGAAACTGGAAAACCAGCTCGTCATGATGAAATGGCGTACATGACTTTCATTTTGATGGCATCAGCTATGGAATTCCGTGGTGAGATTCAAGAAGCTTTCGATACAATTGTTCAAGCGGAGGCTTTTGCTCCAGAGCGAAATGAACACCTCCTGTATTGGGCTTTGATGTTAGAGAATCAAGAACGTTACGATGAAGTTTTGCGACTCATAGACCTTATGATGTTACCTGAGAAAAAGAATCCATTTCCTCAATTGTGTTTCTTGATTGAAAACCGCGCATACACCGATACGTCAAACTTCTTGGCTGAGTGGAAAGAGAAAATTATGCGTCGAATTAACGAACCAGTATTAAGTAATCAGGGTGTTGACTTTGATTTCGAATAAGAAATATGATTATGTGATTGTGGGCTCCGGCTTATTCGGAGCCACATGTGCCTATGAACTTTCCAAAAAGTTCAAGTGTTTGGTAATTGACAAGCGTTCGCATATAGGGGGGAACTGCTACACCGAAAACTTGGATGGAATTCATATACACAAATATGGAGCCCACATTTTCCACACTTCAGATAAACAAATTTGGGATTGGGTAAATCAGTTTGCTGAGTTTAAGCAATTTGTAAACTCACCCATTGCAAACTATAAGGATGAACTTTATTCATTGCCTTTTAATATGTGGACCTTCCACCAACTCTGGGGTGTTAAAACAGCAGAGGAAGCAAAAGCAAAGATTGAGAGTCAAAAGTATACCGGAACAATTACAAATCTTGAAGAACAAGCTAGGTCAATGGTTGGTGATGATATCTATTACAAGCTAATCAAGGGTTACACTGAAAAGCAGTGGGGAAAGAAGTGCACTGAATTACCAGCCTCAATTATTAAAAGACTTCCGGTCAGATTCACCTGGGACAACAATTACTTCAACGACAAGTACCAAGGTATTCCAATTGGTGGCTACACTCAGATTTTCGAAAAACTTTTAAAGGGAATTGAAGTTCAATTAAACGTGGATTTTTTTGAAAAACGAAATTACTACGAGTCAATTGCTGAAAAGATAATTTATACTGGACCTATCGACCAGTTTTTCGATTATGAATTTGGTCGATTGGAATATCGAAGCCTTCGTTGGGAGAATGTGTACATTCATACCGACAGTTTCCAAGGACATCCAGTTGTAAACTACACTGATGAGGAGACTCCCTTTACAAGAATTTTAGAACATAAGTTTTTCGATAATCAAAATCAAAAGAGAAGTTACGTAAGCAAAGAGTTCCCTTGTGATTATACTGGAGAAAATGACCCTTACTATCCTATAAGAGATGCTCGTAATACGGATGTTTACCTGCAGTATAAAAATCTAGCTGAGCAGTTCTCACAATATATTTTTGGTGGAAGACTCGGGACCTACGCATATTACGATATGCATCAGGTTATCGCCCAGGCTTTAACAACGGTTAATAAACTGATTCAAAATTAATATCTGTCGCACAAAGCAAGTCCTTAGAGACTCTAGCCATTGAGTTAATAATGGTTTGAGATATTAAAGATGAAATTTCAGTTTGGTTAACCTCGGGAGTTTTTGTGTGTACTTTGATACCATAAACCCAATCGCACATGGCAGTTTTTATAGGGGCTCTAAATAAGAAAGTGAGCTCCAAAGAATCAACATCGTTGAAGGCCGAGTTCTTTTTTTGAAGAATTGTTAAAATCTTCTCCAGAGATTTTCTCATAATTAGGTTTTTGTCGACCACAACGCATAATTTTGTACAAATATAAATACTTTGTTTGTTGTTTGTGAAATAATTTTTTTATATCTTTGAACTATGAATTTTGCAGACTCGACACTTAAGATTAAAGCGCAGACAACTGGTTTTGCTTCACCGGCAGAAACTTATGTTGACAAGCGATTAGACCTCAATGATTTAATAGTTGGGAACACCTATTCAACATTTTATTTTAGGTATAAGGGCCCAAAAACTTTGGGGGTGGAAACCAACGATGTTTTGGTCATTGACCGAGCAGTTCAACCAAACGAGGGGGACCTGGTGGTTCTCACTGATAAATTATGTTTTAAAATCCGTCCATATGAAAACCAACCCAATTTGTGGGGTAAGGTTTCTTGGGTACTAAAGAAAAAATGATATGTTTATAATTGGAATTATTATTATCTTTTTATTGTTGGAGATAAATGCCAACATTGTCCGTAACAAAGGAGATAGGAAGGGATGAACCGCAAAATTGGTATTATTGATTGCAACAACTTTTATGTAAGTTGTGAGAGGGTATTTAACCCAGTATCGGTTGGTAGACCCACAGTTGTTTTATCCAACAACGATGGCTGTGTTATTGCCCGCAGTCAGGAGGCCAAAGCTCTCGGAATTAAAATGGGTGAGCCATTCTTCCAGAAAAAAGATTTCATGGAGGAACATCGATTTTGTGTTTATTCTTCAAACTATAATCTTTATGGGGATATGTCCGATAGAGTTATGGCTGTTATTAAAGAGTTTGCTAAGCAGGTTGAGGTTTATTCGATTGATGAAGCTTTTGTAGATTTTTCAAACATTCCGGATGAAGATTTTAAAGATACTTTAGAACTAATTCGTCACCAGGTTTATCAACGAGTTGGTATTCCAGTGTCAATTGGTGTTGGCCCCAATAAAACCTTGGCAAAACTCACTTCCCACATAGCAAAACAACAACCATCTTACAAAGGTGTCTGCAGCTATTGGGACTTCACTAACTTTAGAAACGACCTTTATGAAATCCCCTTAGATGAGATTTGGGGAATAGGTAGAAAGTGGTTCAAAAAGTTTAAAGAAAATGGTGTTGAATCAATCGGACAATTTGTCATGTTGACTGACAATTATGTCAGAAAACTAACAAATGTAAATGGAGTTAGAGCCAAAGCTGAAATTCTTGGTATGTATTGCCATCAAATTAAACCGATACCCAAGTTTAAACGAAATATCGCATCCACACGTTCTTTTGGCCAGGACATAGACCAACTCGATGATATTGCACAAGCTATGTATTCATACATTCAAAATGGGGTAAGAAAGCTTGAAGAGAATGGTGCTGAAACTAATCGTGTTAGCATTTTTGTAAGTGGTAATGTTCACAAAGGAGAGCGACACTTTGCTTCTAAACAATTGAATCTTCAATATCAAACCAAAGAAGTGAATGAGATTTGGAGTCAGGTATATCCTTATTTAAAAGAACTTTATAAGGATGGGAAAAAATATAAAAAATGTGGAATAATTTTCCACAATTTAGTTCCTCACACACAATTTCAAACATCCCTTTTTACTCAAGAGGTAGAAACTATTCAACCGCCAATCTTTAACAGTGGTCGTTGGGAAATGAGACAAGAATTTAAAACACAACATTACACAACTTCATGGGATGAAATTCCAGAGGTTTTTGTTTAAATTTATGAGATATTTATTTGAATAATATCCGCATGAAAAAGGTTTTAAAAGAAGAGTTAGAAAAGCAAAGACGTTTAATGAATTTAGACGAACAATCTGCTGAAAAATCATTTACTGATGCTGTTGTTGATTACTTGGTTGGAGGTTTAAAATCAATTTTTTCACCAGAAGAAGAACCAAAAAAATCTGCGCCAAAACCCAAAGTAGCTTTTTCGGAAGTTTTCAAAAATATTATTGAAAAAATTGAAGGGGGTTATTATCATCCCGACATGGTCTACGGGGAAAGAGGGTTTCCCAAAGGTAGTAAAGCTATGGGGGATTCCGGGGAAACTATGTTTGGAATAGATAGAAAACACGGTGGTGAAATTAATAACACTGCTGAGGCCAATCAATTTTGGAATATTATAGATAAGGCTGGAGCGAGTAAAAAATGGGTCTGGGATTACCGTGGTGGAAACTTAGAATCTAGGTTAGTTATTCTTGCAATTAAAGTTATGCAAGATGCTTATGATAGGTTTGCAAATAGATACCTTTCAACCGAAGCCAAAAAAATTGTTGATAGTGACCAAGGTTTGCTTACACATTTTGGGTATGCTACATGGAATGGTCCTGGTTGGTTTAGAAAGTTTGCTGACTCTATTAATACTGAAGTAAAAAGTGGGAATAAAGACCCAAAAAAACTATTAAGGAAGGGACTTTCGGATAGAAAGGTTGCCTCAAACAAATTGATTTCAAATTCAGCTGAAAAAATAGAAGAAATTCTAGGAACTAACCTAGTTTAAATCATTTTCTTTCATTTCGTAGTAAAAAGAATTACTATCTTCAGTAACCCATCTATCGGATTGGTTTTCAACTGATGGTAATTCAGTATCTACTTTAAATTGTTTTAAATCCTCAGGGAGTGGTTTCGTTACCCAGTTGGAATCTTTCCAGAAAATTCTATTATTCGGAACGCACAATAAATATCCTTCGTCAGATTCTAAAACATGACCGCATTTGTAGTCTGTTGGTTCATCACTGTAAGGATTATCAAACCAATCTACGGTAAACATATATGTTCCCCAAACCTTACTACCATCTCGTAAAACGACTTGAGCTCTATGATATGCTAAAAAACTATATTCTAATACCGAAACGTTTTCACTAAAACAATCCCATAATTGTTTAAAGTTAAATGGAATATCTTTTGTTGGAATTTTTGTATAAATTTCGGAAAGAGGTACTCTAGAACGCACCATACCATTGTCGGTCATTACGTGAAAAGTTAATATAACTCCAGATGATGATTGAAGTCCAAAAACATAAACGTTATAAAACTCTTGTGAGTCTTCAGGATTTTTTGTGAAAAAGGATTTTTTTACGAAAGCTTTAAAACTGGGTATGTTTGAATTGTACAATGCCATATAATATAATTATTTAAAAGGGGACCGAAGTCCCCTTTCACTCTTACGAGAAACCGGTTTATACACTAATCTACATCCGAAAACAGCCGGGAGTCTCAAGACAATTAAACAATAAGTGTAAAAATTTCAAAAGGGAAGTTTTTTCAATAGATTTTTGAAAAACTTTTTAAGTTTTCCTTTGAGAGTGTAATCCTTCAGTCCAACAGGTTCCTTAGAATAGGTTAATCTTTTTTTTGGTTTGAGCTTTTGGTGGAGTTCCCATTTTATTATTGACATAATTTTGACTTTTACTTTTCATAAATAGTATATTTGAACTATAAACAAAAGTGAAATGTTAATTACAAAATATGGTGGCTTAAGAATTCTCGGTGGCTTCGTTTGAAAAAATGTTAATATTTTTGTTGTTGAATAATTTGACCATCTAGTTTTTTTGTTGTATCTTTGTAGTCTAAAACCCTTATTACTATGACTAGTTTCACTATTATTAATACCCTTGGTTGGATTGTATTGCTTGCGGCTTACATTGTCAAATCGTACATGGCAACAAAAGAGAATCAAATTCAAAAAGAACTCGAAGCTCGTACAAACAATATGCGAGAACTTTCAACCGAGGAACTTGTTCAACTTAAATACAACCTGGAAGACTTTAAACTACGTAGATTTGGTGCTTTTGGTTCCTATGGAGTTCACGCACAAATCTTAAGTTTTGGAATTGGTCTTTTCACTGCTAACCTTTTAACTTTTATTTCTTAATCATGAATATCAAACAAGCCCTCAAACAAAAAAACAAACTAGCAAAGAAAATTCAAGAAATCTCTGCTAAAATTTCTAGATACAACTCCGTTGATGAAAATGCCTATCGCCCTTACGATGTCAATCAAGAGTTAAATAATCTAATTACCTTGACCAATGATATGGTTAAACTCAAGACCCAAATTCATATGGCAAATCGTGAAGTATATTCCAAAATATTCCGATTGTCTGAACTAAAGGCTCTTGTTAAGCATTTGCGAGGTGTTGATTGTACCCAAGGTGTTACAAACATGGGACTTCGCTTTGGTGAATCTGTTAATCCTTCTGTAAAGACTTGTGTTATCGGTCGTCTTGATATGGACAAATACATTGAACAATATGAAGCTGAGATAGATAACATTCAAGACGAGCTAGATAGACATAACAGCATTACTGAAATTCAATAGGTTGTCAAGGGATTTATTTGTTATTCAAGCTACGGCTGGCCTTAATTGCAAATTGATAAGTGGAGTGTGATTTAGTCTCAAATTTCAAAAATCAAATGATTCAAAAATCGTCAAGAGCAGTAATCAAACTTTAAAACTCCTTCAGACAAATTTATCCTAAGATGACCTAGCCCCCACTCTTTCCGAGTGGGGGTTTTTCATTTATATTTAATAAAAAAAAAGTATGTGGTTACTAACTCTTGTAATTTTCTGCCTATGTTTTCTAGGTCTTTATGCTATCGGTGAACTGATTGCCGTCAACACACCAAATTCTTGGTTCTGCAAATTTTGGAGAAAATATTTTATCTACGAGTGTCAGGATTGTGAATAACGATTACTTCTGAAATCAATGTAGAAATCCCATAATGATAATTTATTTCCTAAATACTCATACATTTCTCCTTTGGTACGTTCTGCTGCATCACCTGAGTTTATTATCAAAGATAAATTAGGTTCATATTCATTTTTTGAAAATCCTTCTTTCTCTGGTGGATATTTGAGTTTATCATAAGTAAATTCATAATTATCTATAAACTCACTAATAGCTAAATTAACGAGTGGGGACAATTCGTCAATCCAATCAAAGTTAGTTTTTTTATACTTTAAACTATTGATAGCATCCACACCAAGTATGTTCAAAGCATCTAAAATCACAGATTCTAATTCATCCATTTTAGTATAATACTCTGGGTCATAATTTGGCCCTGCTTGATGGTACATTGAGGTATCAACATCAACTTCAATATTGATATAGGGTTCATTACCGACTACTTCAACGTTTAGTTGATAGGGTGTATCTGGTAACAATGCTCTGTCTAATATTTTTTTTACAATCTTTTCCCAGTTGTTCATAATCTATAAATATTCATTTTTACTTTCAGCACAATCGAGTTTGAGAAGCATGTTCAGGCAATTTTCCCTTACCCACTCGGGTTCACCTTTCATTTTTTCAATGAAATCCATTTCCCAAAGATAACAAATACATTCTTCATATTGTAAGGGAAACTGCAAACCAAGTTGAATTATTTCCAGGTGTTTGCTTTCATGAACAATTATGCATGCAAGGTTTTCTACTGACCCAAGTTGCATATCCCCTTTTGCTATAATGACTGTTGAGCTTCCCTCAACGGTAGAAAACTCTCCATTCCAAAAGCTTATTTTTTTACAATGCTTATTTACAAACTTAAAGGTGTTTGTATCGGTGGTTTTTATTAAAGACAAAGCCTCCTCAACTTGAGGTTTCCAGTTGTCTCCAACTTGGTCAATTTGTATCTGACCAAAAATTTTTAAAGGAATTAATAAGGTTGCAAGGAACCAAAACATTTTTTTCATATTTATAAGTACACACTAATCTACATCCGAAATGAAAAAAATGTTTTTTATTTTGGGTACCTTTCTGGGGATGAATCTTTATTCCCAATCGTGCCCAACTCCAACGGTGAACGGAGCACACATCACCATCGATTCAACTTATCAAGTTGGAACAGCATCAGCAGGAAAAACAAATCTGGGACTTTGTTTTTTTAATAACTCCGGAACAGATATCACAGCAGTTCAATTTAGATTGTTTTATGATAAACTAGCTTTCGGTTCTGTTGATACAATCACCCTCACAAATACCTCATTCTCTCATTATCTCCAATACCAGGACAATCCAAGCTTAGGGTTTGTAACAATTACCCTAACCTATACCGGAAGTATAAACAATTTCACCATTCCGAATGGTGGATTGTTTAATGTTGAGTTAAATCACACAAGTGCACTTGCGACAACATACTTTAACATTGCAAATCTTACTTTTGTTGGAACAAACGTGTTTGGTCATACAGCAACCTCACAAGCTGGAAATGATTTCAGTTTGAACCTAACAAACTTTGGAGGGCAGTTTAATCAAAGAACTTTCTCCTATAGTGCAAACTTCTTAAATGTTACTGGAACACCAGCAAAACATATTAGTGTTGCATTGGAGAAAAAACTTAAAGCAGCTTCATCATGGACTTCAGTAAGTGTTGACACAACAAATCTACAAGGGTGGGTATCATTCAACGAAGTTTCAATCGACACAACAGCTTGGGATGTGAGACTAGCAGTTCAAGGTGACACCTTGAATTTTGGTAATATCATCTCAGTTGCAGATGCTCAAAGAGTTAACCAATATGTTCTTGGACAACAAACACCAACTGGATTTGATTTCCATGCTGCGGACGTTAACGGAGACGGCAACATAACAATCTCTGACGTTTATGCAATCTACGGAAGAATATCCGGAAGATTCAATTCTTGGATAAACAACGTAAAAGATGTTAAGTTCTTCACCTCTTCAGAATATGCAAGCATCAATGGTTCATCATCTAACCTAACATCTACCATACCAGGTGTAACGAACTTTACCTTAGAAATTCTTCCCGGAACATCAGACACCGCAACGTACTATGTTATGGGAATGGGCGACGCTAATGGTACAGGATTTAAAAGAGCTCGTTTAACACCAATCGAAATTGTAAATCCTAACAACGCAAACCTGCATATTATCGACGTAACAACAGAGTATGATAATAATCTTGAGTCAATCGAAGTTAATTTCCCAGAATTGGGTGTTGACGAAGGAGATAAGGTAAGCGTTCCAGTTACACTGAAAACAAACAATATTGACTTGGGTTCTTTGCAATTAGCAATGAAGTTTGACCAAGACCTACTTGAGTTCAATTCCTTGGTAACAGAACTTAAGAGCTCATACTGGCTTACATTCTTAAACACAAGTGATAACGAAGTTGAATGGGGGGGTTATGACCCATCTTTTAATCAAAATCTTGTTAACAACGGTGAGATAGTTTTTACTTTGAATTTTACTGCTAAAGAGGTTCAGGTCAACTGGAACAAGAGTCCATTATATGTTACAAGAAAATTTGCTGGTGATGAAAATGCTACTGATTTGAAAATAACACCCACTGATGGATTATTTCAAATTTTTAAAGCTGATGCAAACGATATGTTCGGAAAAAATCAAATGATTTTATTTCCAACTCCGACGCAAGATTTGGTCACCGCACGTTTTAAAGTTTACGAAAAGGGCGACGTTACTTTAGCTGTCTATGATTTGTTTGGTAAGATGGTCTTTGAAGTATTAGAAGGGACATATCCAATCGGAGTTTACGAGGAGACTTTTAATCTTGGGGAATTGGCTGCTGGTGAGTATGTAGCAATTTTAAAAACTAAGAACAAAAAGATTGTTGAAAAAACAACAAAAATAAATTAAATCATGAGGTCGCGTTTTGCGACCTCAAGTTTGCCAATAAACCCAATTAACTAAATTAAATTTCAATTATTATGTCAGAAGAAAATCAGGAAGGTGGAATGTCATCTATCAAAAAAACAATCATTGGATTGGTAACAACTGTTGTAACTGCCGCAGGAGCCTATGTAACAACTCAATTCAACGAGATTTTTGGTGTTGAAGAAGAGGAGAAGACAGAAGTAGCTGCTCCGGTTCAGCAACAAGCCTCAGCACCAATTATTCTTAATGTTGACAACTCTTCGAGCAACTCTAACCAAGGTGGTGGAACAACCGTTATCAAGGAAAAGACTGTCGTGGAAAAACCTGTCAAGCAAGAAAAAAGTGAAAGTGAAGATGCTCCTTGGTAAATTCATTACACCACTTTTATTAATAGCAACAACATCGATTTTTGCTCAACCGATAGGTTCTGTAAAGACTGAGGAATACACGGCAAACTTCGAAAAGAAAAAATCCTTGGATGCGCTCCCTCCTTATGAGGGAGATGTTCAAATTCCAATTCAAATTCTTAAAATTGGTATTAGCGAAGAGGTGTACGAAATGTACCCCGAATTAAAAGATGCTAGAGTTGGAATGGGAGTTACCAATATTGTATTGGAATACCTTGAAGAAACTCAAAGGTTTTTGTTTACTGAAGATAAACTTGAAATTAAAGAAAGAATGGTTCAACAATTTAAAGCCTCTGCTAAGGGGTTTACTGAAAACCAAGTTGATGGTAAAGGTAAAATTAAATTGGCAGAATACTTTGTCTACATTGAAGTCTATGATTTTTCAGTTGGTGAGGATGAAGTTGTTGAAACCAGCGGTGTTACAATTAAACAAATAACACAACTTGGACTTCAAGTAAGATTTGTTGATGCGGAAACTGGCGAAGTAATCACTGGTTCAGGACAAGGAAGAGCAATTACAACTAAAACATCAACAACGCTAGGTGACATCGAAGGCCCAACTTTTAATAAGTCAACGGTGGGTGTTTCAACTAAAAAGGCTTTAGAAACCGCTTCAGTAAGAGTTGTTGAAAAACTAATAAAAAAAGGAAAACTCAAAAATTAATATGTCATTTAAAAAATTCTTTTCAAGTAATGAATATGTCCAAGTAGAGGACAAAAATAGATTCTACTTTATGCTCCAACAGATGCAAGCAAATAGATGGAGAATAACCCTAATAGTTCTTTTCTTGTTCTTTTTTATAATTTTTGGTATTAACGTGGCTACTTTTACCGGTGTTAATATACAACAAGACTGGAATGAAATGCTTTTAATTCTTTTAGGAGCATTTGTAGGTAACTTAAATAAAGTTGTTGATTACTGGTTTAACTCGGAGGATAGAGACAAAATGCTTGTTCAAAAAGTGGATGAGGAAGACGGTGTAACTTTATCAAATACAAACGAATGAAAAAGACCTTAACAACATTATTTGTTGTTTTGACCTCATATCTATTTGGGCAGGGGTTCACATATTCTTATGTGGACCCTTGTTCCAGACAGGTAAAAACTCTTCAAATTACAAATAACCAAGCCATTACTGTGAATTATTTGGGGAATATAAATAGTTTTTCCTCAAACGATTTTGTAAACGGAGCATTTGACAATTGGGTTAATCAAATAACTGCTGCAACAACAAATCAGCCATGTGATGAACTTCTAACAAACACACAAGTTTCTCAGAACATGTTTATCACGCAAAATTTAATTTCTACACTCACTAGTATAACGGCTGCTTCAACTATGACGGCATCGAATGCGGTATCTAATTCAGTATCGAATTCAAATTCGTCAGGAAAAAGTAAAAGGGGGGGAAATTCAAATACAAATAATTCCTCACCTAATAATCAATCAAATACATCAACAAATGGAGCAAGTAATAATTCTCAAGGAAATTTATCAACTAACACAACAACTCAGGGTGGCGGAGCTCAACAAGGAGGAAATGCACCAGGTGGTTCTTCAACTTCTGGAGGAAATAATTCACAAGGAGGAACAGCTAACCAATCAAATAACATTTCTCAGGGGGGAAGTGGAACGTCTCAGCAGTCTGTAAATAATCAAGGTGGGCAAACCTCAGGTTCAAGTCAACCTCAAGGACAAGCCTCCAATCAAACGGTACAAAAATCAACACCAGGAGAATCTGGGGGACAAAATGTATCTGATGGCAGCCCAAAACAAAATGAATCCGGTGCTGGTAGTGGTGGAACCGCCAATTCAATTTCAAATGCAGCAGAAGCTACTTCATCTGGAGGTTCAAATGGTAAAGGTTCTAAACCGAAAGTTGGTTCTGTTATTGGAACGGGAGACATAGTGGCTATCAGAGTAAATGAAGATAAATCTAACCAGTTTCGAGGTACAATGTCTGTAACAAAATCTAATACAAATAACACCAAGGCAAAAGGATTTCTACTGAATTATACAACTTCCGTTAGAAATTCCAACCTGACCTTGTATGGTGCATTTAACAATAAAAAAAGGACTAATTCATTCATAATAGCAAACTCTTCAATGCTTGATTTCGAAAGAAACTTTTTCAATACAACAACTGCCCTTGAATCGAAGAAATTTGGTAAAACTTCTTTGATGGGAGGATTAAACTTAACTGTTGGGGGAATTGGTGGAGAAATGTTTACAAACTTATCGGCTGTGGGTGGTGGATTTGTGCCTTTTAAGGTTAGCAAAAATTTGTCTAGCAACATTTTGTTATTAGGTGTATATTCTCCATTTACAAAATTTTATGACGGTAAATGGTGGGACTCTGGATGGTTAGTAGTCCCATTTTCATCATGGGATTATGCTATATCAAAAAACTTCAAGTATAATGTAAGTTTATCTGGTACTTATGAAGTAAAAGGTAGTGTTTTACAATTCCAGATATTAACAGGAGGAAAAATTTTATTATGAAAAATATTTTATTTACAATTAGTTTTTTATTTTCTTTTGCTCTTTTTGGGCAAAATTGCTACACGGTTAAAAGTGTTGAAAATAAAACGGAAAACCCTGACTTGTCATCTAAACGTTTTACCTTTGGGGTCAAACAAATTGCTGAAGAATTGATGGGTGAAAAGATTTTTTTGTGTGAGGACGGCTCTCCAGTTGTGGTTAACATTTTATCAATCGAAGCACCATCTATTGGTATCAATATTGGTCCATTCATGATTAAAAAGAAAATAACTGAAGTAAAAACTCAAGTTTTGATTAACGGGATGGCATACGAAGGATTTGGTGTCGCTAAATTATCTGTCAAAGCTGGATTTGCAGAACTTAGGGATGAAAACTTACCATTTGAAAAGTCTGTATTTGCTTCTGCAATAAAAAAATCACTCGAAAACGCAATTGAAAAACTTTAATGAAGTTTTTATCTACCATATTATTTATTTTTGTTTCAATTTCTTCTTTTAGTCAGGAATTTACCCATTCAGGAACTATATTCGATGGAAATGAAAAAGGCGTGCAAAATGTCGAAGTACAGCTGCACACCAGAAACATTTCAAGTTATGAAATTAGTAATCCAACTTACACAAATTTTAATTATAATGGTGGAACTTCCATTAATGGTTGTGATGATTGTGTTCAGGGTCCATTCAATATAGGATTTAGTTTCACTTATTTTGGAAATCTGTATACTCAATTTCATGTGAGCTCAAACGGTTGGATAGGGTTTTCTGCTGGTCAGACAAATGGTTATGTCGCTCAATTTATTCCAAACGCAGGCGCACCTAAAAATGCAATATTAGCCGACTGGGAAGATTTATTTCCAAACACTGGTAACATGAATTTTTATGTAATTGGAAGTTCCCCTAATAGGAAATTGGTTTTCAACTTTAACTCAGTACCACATTATGGGTGTAGGTCTAATTTACATACGTTTCAAATTGTTTTATCTGAAACAACAAATATTATAGATGTTAATCTTCAAAATAAACCCCTTTGTGGAGGAAATTCTGCCACTTTAGGTTTAACAAATAGTTCCGGAACCAAAGTTGTGCCAGTAGGAGGAAAAAATGCATCAACTTGGAGTATTTCTCAGGGTACTACTTATCGTTTTACACCAGCAACAATACAACCCGAATTTACTTTAAATAGAAGCGCTTTTACTAACGTGAATGGTTTTTATAGTTTTTCATCAACAGGGTTAGATATTAATAATTTTGAATTCAAAATTTTAATTCCTACACCCAGCACATCAAGTCAACTTACTAATGAAGATGCGAATTATCCAATTCAACTAATTCTTGGGAAAGTTTCATATAAATCGAAAGACTTTTACATTTTTGATGTAAACAATGATGGGATAATCACAGTTTCTGATAATTACTTAATACATAAACGTAAGAATAACCTGATTAGTAGTTGGTCATTAGTGCCAAAAGTAAGGTTTTTCAATTTGACAGAATGGAATACCATTAAAAATGGGACTACTAATCTTAAAAGTTCAATTTCTGGAGTCGAGTCCGTAACAATAAATTCGCCTACTAGAAATGGTACTACTAATTTTTACCTTTTAACAACTGGATACCTCGATGCCAACAAATTAATTTATTAAAATATGAACACAAAAATCAAATATTTCACAATAGGATTATGTGCAATCCTTTTTATTTCTGCACAAGCACTTAAGGATATAAAGGTTAAAACCCAAGTTTTTGAAGTTAATTATTCACAGACTTTGGAACAACCTTTAGAGCTGATTTACCAATCAACAAACAGACCTACAAATGTTAATCGGGGTTCAATGGATTTCTGGGTTGACCCAAAAATTAAAACATCGGATGGTAAAGATTATGAAAAAAATGTATATGACAAAGGACACTTAGCTCCGGCAGCAACCTTTTCGGACAACATGGATAATCTTAAAACTACTTTTTCTTATTTGAATTGTGCCTTGCAAAATCAATACCTTAATAGAGGGGAATGGAGAACGCTTGAGGAGCAGGAAAGAAAGTGGGATGATAAAGAAAATCTTACCATTAAGGTTACTTTAGATTTCGATAAAAGTTCGATTGTTCTACCAACTGGTGCGACAGTGCCAAAAGGTTTTACTAAACACATTTACTTTGAAACCTCAAAAAAATGGGATTGTTATTACTTTTTAAATGAAAAACCAACAAAGCCTTGGGAGGAACACAAAATTAAGTGTTCTCACTAAACCCCATTTTTTATCCAGTTGTGGAGTACTTCGTTAATTTGTTCAGGGGTTTTATACTCAACATCTGGAATTTTTGATTTAACAGTACTAATCAATCTTTTGAAATTGCCAATCGGAAGTGTTTTATAAAACCCGGTTGGCAATTTTGTATTTTTTTCAAAGTGACCAAGTTTTACAAGTTCCCTAAGTTTTCTTGTTGCAAATTCATCTGCAACCATTTCAATCTTGGACATAAAAACCGCAGCTTCATCAATTGATAAACGATTTGTATAAAGTTCGGTCATATTTTTATGGCCATACTTTTTGTATTGATACTGATGAGCAATCTCGTGAAACAAGGTAAAAAGAAAATCAATTAGGGGTTGATTAAACGCCGATGGGTTAATGATGACTCTATCAATCAGTGAAGCTCCAATTGCATAAGGGATTGGATACATTTCAATTTTTTTACAACCAGAATTTATTATAAAATCCTCAATAATATCCCAAAAATCTGCTATCTCTTGAAAACGGTCAAGGGTTCTTAATTTGAATTCACTCAACCCAATTATCTTTTTTTTGAGTGCGCTGGAACGATTATCGGTCATCATAATTTGTGTAAAGATAAGTATTTTTAGTTTAAAGCAATATTTATTAAAATATGAAAAAGAAAGTTTTATTGTCTGAGTCTAATTTAGTGCAACTTATAGAAAACTTCATTAATGAAGACCCTAATCCAAGGTTTAGGTCTTTTGGTGTTGATTTGGTTGGAAAATCAGATGAAGAAAAAAGTAAGGATAGAAAAATCGATTATTTTATGCAGATATTTCTCCCGAGGTTTAAAGAAATTAAACAAGTTCACGGACTTGATTTTGCAATTGAACTTCTTAACAACTTGGCAATTGAAATTGATGAGGTTAACGAAGACTAAAAAATATTGAAATAATAAAATTTTAGTTTATCATTTTACACATATTATGAAAAAAACCTCAAAGGGTGTAGAAATTTTTGATGGCAAGCACAAAAGGTTCGGAGGACATAGTCAATGGCTTTCTCGTTTAACGAAACTTGATTATCTATTCATTCAATTTGGGTGGTGGAAACCATCTTATGACCACGAATGGTACGATGGACAACACCATTGGTTATCACTAGGCCCAATAAGGGTCTGTTGGGGTGGTAAACCTTTTAAAGACGCAAATTAAACTTACTGGTAGGTAATCCACATTTTCCCTATCGTTTGTTCCATTTCTTTTTTGTAAGTCACCACATCTTCTTTATAAGGAGAAGAAAAGATTCCTACTCGGTAGTGACCATCGGTAATGGGTAAAATGTAGGGGTTAAGACCTAAGTCATACATTCTATTGCTAAACTCTTCGGCATTTAGTTGTTCAGAGAACGAACCAACCACTAAGTAATACATTGGGGTTTTGAGTTCAGGTTCTTTTATTTCCACAGATTCGTTCGTATAATCTTCAGGAATTTCTTTCTCCACAAATTTATATGGGAAACTTTCCTTGCTAATTCCAATTAGCAAAAGAACCAAAATTCCACAGAGTACAAGGATTAAATTAACTTTTTCTTTAGTTGGCATATTGACGGACCATATTAATTTCAAATGTGAATTGAGGGAAATCGAAACCCAAAATTTCTAAAAACTTTCTTACTTCATTGGTTGTCACATGAAGAAACTCACCACTAAAATCTTCTTCTTGGTCAAAAAGTACCAAAGTTTCTTTTTTGTTAACCAAGTCAACTAGTAAAAATGTGTCAACTGGAAAGGTATAGACACATTTTACTTTAAATTTTTCAATGTACTGTGAATAGGTAAACGATTGAATTCTAGCGTTTAAGCCTTCACGACACATAAATTCTACTTCTTCTTTTGAGTACATTGTTAAAAAAATATCAAAAAAATTTGGTGGAGTCAATTTTCTTGCTTTATCTTTGTGGTGTTGTTGAACCACTAACTAAAAACCAGCAACATAAATGTTATGAATAAGTATCTGAAACAAGCAGAGAAAAAGTTCGCCACCAAGCCGGTGCTGAACATGAACCAAGCCTTTAATGGTTTGGTAACAGAAGCGTATGTAAAGCTCGTTCCGAGCGCATACGGAGAACGCCTTCAAGGAAAAATTCGTCAGATGGTCAGTGCACAACCTGTCGAAGTTTCTGAGGAGCGTGGTGATTTGGTAAAAGGTGGTCGTTACTACGACACCAAGGTTACCTACCTATCTCGCTCTAGTCGTTCTTACTCCATTAGACACATTCGTCCTTGGGGTCGTCACACTAACTACCTGTTCTGTCTAATTGACAGCTCAGATAGGTTTACTCCTCACTTCTTCGTGTTGGACAAGTACCGTCTGAATGCCTTCACTCTGCGTGCCATGGCTGGAACACCACGTTCTAACATGGACAACCACAACGTAGAGCTGTCCATGACGGTCCGTAAAAACTCTCCGGCTATGCGCAAACTCGAGCAGTACAACCTACTTGAGAGCACCAGCCTGGAATCGTTGGTCAAGTGGTTTGACGCTCTGTAAGGGATATCTCATACAGAACAAAACCCTCACCTTCACGGGTGGGGGTTTTTCTTTTATCCAGGTATTTATTGGAGTATGAAAATTGTCCTCACAGAGTCTCAATTAACCACATTGATGGAGAAATTCAAAATTGGTGATGATGAACGTATAAAACTATACGAAACTGACGACTTTTTACTTGTTGTTCCCTTAACCAGAACAGCATCATGTAAATACGGCGCGGGTTCTAAGTGGTGTACAACAGATAAATATGATAACCAATTCGAAGCACATTTCGATATGGGTAGTTTGGCTTACTTAATTGTTAAAAATCCAGAAATACAAAACAAATTGCAAAACACCAAGTTTGCATTTTTTACTAATAGACCGAAATACAATGACGGTAGTAAAGATTTAGGAAGAATTGTTGTTTATGATGACGTGAATAGCGTAATGCCATTACAAATTTTTCTAAACTTTTCTGAAGACATGGGCTACTATCTTCCTGTAAAAACAGCATTAAATCGTTTTATTGAATATGCAACAGAAAAATTTAACCCAAATAATTTTGCTCAAATAAAACGGGGTTTAATAAATCCATTTTGATATGATACTAACTGAAGAAATTAAAAGAATCCGTGAGGTAATGGGTTTGATTGCTGAGCAAGAACAAAAGAACCTGGATAGTGTTATTCTTGTATACCCTAGGGGAATGGGTGTTGAGTACGGTGAGGAAATCCCAACCTCGGAAACATATTACATTCCTTTGGGAAATGTGTTGGCCAACGAAGTTTTCAAAGACCAGGATTACTTTTTAAGTAATGAAAATGTCATCGGTATGATACAAAAACTCAAAAGTGGGGCCCAAACAGAGCCAATTATGGTAATTCAACATCCAGAAGACGAAGACAAGTTCTTAATTCTCGATGGTCATCACAGAAGATTCGCTTATGAATATTCTAATCGTTTGGAAGTACCGGCAAGAATTGTTGCTTATGATAACATATTGCTCGCTGATGAGAATGGCAAAGTTATCTCCTCTTTAGATAAGGAGTTGGGTAACAAAGAATTGTTAGACAAGTATTTTGTTTCTCCAAGTGGAGAGCACGGTTTTGAAAAAGAGGATTAAATTCTAGTCCCTTCGATATACCAATTAACGAATGGGAAGTTCTCAGCTAGTTCCATAATGTAATTGAATACCTCAAACCGGTCTTTAGCATCTTCCTGGTAATTGTCTTCTTCATCCCCTTCAACATTTACATGAACATCACCGTTGCCAGTCATAACGGTAAATGTAATTTTATTATCTTGGAAATATTCCATGGGACCATTTTCAAAACCATAGATTTCAATTACATCATTTAGAATAAGCATTCTTCCAATATCAACTAGGTTTTGTGTTAAAAGGAAATCCACAATCATCAGAGTATTTTCAGATGGGTTCCCAACAATATTGTCTTCTTCCTCGAAATCAAATTGCTCGGAAAGCTTTTTGTATTGTGATTCAGTGATGAGGTATTTCATGTTTTAAAGTTATTTCCATAAATACTTGGTTCGTGTTGTTTAATTCACTATCTTTGTCCTATGATGAAGCTCATTAAATACCTTTTAATCAACAGGGTTACTAAAGACCCCATCGCTGCCGCAAAGGTTTATCAGATGATTTACCATCCGGAACTTGCTGAACGAAAAGTTTTTAGACCAAATATCGAAACTTCTTTTCAAGGAACCTCGTTATCTCCCGTGTCGTTGGACCAGCCATACAAAGTAACTGACAAGGAGTATTGGATGCCACCCGATGAGGTAAAGTCTGGTTTGGATTACTTGAAAAACAAAGTTAATAAAAGCCCAAAGGACCGGCAGAACATTCAAGTTTTGGAAGCGGTACTTAGAAATAAAACAAAGCCATGAACGAACAACAAATTCAAAAGTACGGAGAGATTCAATACCTGCGTGGCAGGTTGGACGAACTACATAAAGCTTTCCCAACGGTCTTTGACTTGCATCGCAGCAGAAAGCTTGACGCGAGAATACAAAAGTATTTTGAGAAGCTCAAAGAACTTGATGAGATTTCTTACCATTTGTATTTGGTAGAACTTTACTCTCGTCAGAAGTCAAAAGAACGCAGCAAGAATCATTTAAAAGCCCTCTTACAGGAAGTTTTGGTTAATGTGGGTGACCCACTGCTTAAAGAGAAAATAATCGCTCAAATCGAAAAATACTAATATGGCTGAATACCAATTTAAAGGAGATGTTGTTGAAGGTGAAGCTGGTGAGGAGTTCATCATCGAATACTTAACAACTAACTGGAAAGGAACACTCCTGGAACAAAAACGTGATTACACCTGGGACTTCAAAATTGATTTCACCAACGCCGGTATTTTAACCTTTGAACTCAAAACCGATGTGTATTGCATTCCAGATAGAGAACTCAACGGAAAGAAAATTAAGGGTAAAGATACTGGGAATATCTTTATTGAGTTCTCGTGTCGTGGAAAAGATTCTGGAATTAAAGTTACTGAAGCTGATTGGTTTGGTTACTACTTCAAATACTTCGGTGAGCTATGGTTAATTCCGGTAGACAAACTTCGGGAACTCATCAAGAACAATGACTTCCGAGTTGGAGTGGGGGGTGACCCAGGCTCAAACTCTATGGGTTATCTTATCCCGAAAAAGAAGTTTCGTGAGAACTTTATGCTTCGTACTGGATTGCTTCAAGAAAAAATATCTCTGTGATGCAAAAAGGTTTTGTTTACATAGGTCGAATGGTAGACCATGCTGGAAATTTTGTTGGTGGTTACCATAAAATCGGGAAATCTATTCAGTACAAAGTTCGTGAAACCCAGCTTAATTCTACTCATCTGCCAATCGACGTGTTGTTTGTTAGAGTGTTTGAAGCTGAAGATATGGACCAAATGGAACAAATCTACCACATTTGTTTTGAAGATTATCGAGTTATCAAGCAATATGATTATCGAAAAGACATTACAACCGAATGGTTTGATGTTCTTGACACAGATACCTTTAATACCCGTATCAACAAGCTTGCTAAACTAATGAATCTGCAAGAGGTGGATGTAATTGGAAAGATGAAAACTGATAACAGCATTTCACAGACTGACATCGGGCGCATGACAAGTTTAATTAAGCGTAATTCAGCATCTAAAATCGTATTTACCCATAACGGAGAGGACTTGACTCAAGAAAGTGGTAAGGGAACGTTTGTTGCTGCAATTTCTAAGATTGCTGAACTCGTTGGTTGGGACCAAGTAGCACATCAAGATGCTCACGTCTCCAAGTCAATTGAAGATTTCGGTTATGACTATGATGAGAAAGTATTGAACAGTCGCTCTGTTTGGGTGGGGGAATATGTCATATGGACTTATTCTGGTAACCAGGACAAAGTACGCAAAGTAAACAATCTTATTCACCATTTCCAAATTCCTAATATGACTTTTGAAGTTCAAAACTAAAATGAAAAACTTACTTTACCTTTCTTTAATCTTAGTTTTTGGTTGTTCATCTAACCACAGTCTTCGTTATGAAATTTTCTCCATCGGAGTTTATTCGACCATGACACCTACAACTGGTTACATAAATCTCGATATTCATTCTGTTGGTGATTGGAGCGTGGGATATATTGATATTAAGACCGATAGCCTCACTGTAAAAGACAGTGTAATTTGTAGTAACTACAAAAAGGGAAAAACCGATTTTCTGGATGTTTCACTTTTGACCTCTGGACATCGTTTGATTATGTATCAGGATATGTGGGGGCTTTTTAAAAAGGATGGTGAAAAGGCCACTATTTTTTATGAAAGCAAACCCAAAACCTGCTATCAAAAATAATTTGGTAGATTGACTTTTTTGTTTTAGTTTTACAGAGTTGTTTAACTTCAAAACAGAAATGTTATGGACACGTTCACTAAAGCACACATCTTTCTTTACTACATAAAGGAGGGTGAAGCCTATAAAACATCAGTTGATTCGGAAGTCACTTGTGTAAAACGTACCAAAAAGAAAATTATTCTTTCCAACGGTGTGGTTGTTCACATCAAAAAGAGACATGGAAACGAATACTTCCACAGTGCAAGTGTTGTTCGCAAGCATAAGCGCTATGAGTATGTGATGCAAATCTTGCGTGACATCGAAGGTTACCTTATCTACCAAATCCAAACAGGTCATGCAAACATTCCTGCCCTATCCCGATTTTAGGGAATCGCTCCAGGCTCTGGATAACAAACGACTGGGAAAGCAACGTGTGGAGGCTTACCAGATTATCTCAGCAATTACAGGTCGTCCCAAAAAAGACGGAACCCCGTACAAAGGGTGGGTAAACCACCCGTGCTCGGTTATGTGGCGAGACTATGTAAATGCTCTGAAGCTTTACTACAACGATGCCATCGATGTCTGGAAAGAACGTGGGTTTAAGAACACCATGGAGTATGAACATATAGAGGGTGACTTTGTTTTACCTGAGTGGTTAGGTAATGAGGAATTCCATTCATCCCACCGGGCAAATTTACTCAGAAAGGATTTACTTTATTACTCTGCGCAAGGATGGCAAGACAACCCAGAGGACCCATACCTATGGATGGATGAGAACAAACAGTGGTACTCACAAAAAGTGGGGGAGAAAGAACGTGAGTATATTCAATTTGCTTTAGTAGATTAATATTACTATACTTAACAAAAATACAAATATGAGCAGAGTTAAAATCTCAACACCAAAGGGTGAAATGATTGCTGAACTATATGATGATGCAACGCCAATTACTGTAAACAACTTCCTTAAACTCATCAACGAAGGCTTCTACAACGGGCTTAACTTCCACCGGGTAATCCCTGGGTTTGTAGCTCAAGGAGGATGTCCCAACAAAACTGGAACTGGTGGTCCTGGATATAACATCCCGTGTGAGGTAACAGCGCCAAAGCAATACCACGATAGAGGAGTTCTCTCGATGGCTCACGCTGGTAGAAATACAGGAGGTTCACAATTCTTTCTCTGTCACACTCGTCAGAATACCCAGCACCTGGATGGAAACCATACCTGCTTTGGCAGAGTGGTGGAAGGTCTGGATGTAATTGACCAGATTACCCAGGGAGACACCATAGATTCAATCTCGGTAATGTAGCAAAGAACCCTCACCAAAAGTGGGGGTTTTATATTTCACATATACTTATTATCAAACAAAAAATTATGAAAAAATATTTATTTACATTCTTAGCAAGTTTAACTTTACTAAGTTGTAGCACGGTCACAAAGACTGAAACTATGGAGGATTTTAAATCTGATAAAGCTTTAAAAATTCACGAAGGTTCTTTTGCTTTTTGTGGCGCATCAGGTGCGGTACCTACCGGGAAAAAGATTATTGTTCAGGGGGTTGAATATGATGAAGGTTGCGCTATATGTCCCGTATTAGATGGTCCATCAATTTCCAACTTGGTTATGGAGGGTACCAGTGGTACCTATGGAAAATTCAATGTTTCAGAAAACTTCCAAACTCCCGATGGAACGAATAAAACTGTATGGTCTTTCTTTTGGTATTATGATTCAACCAAAATAATTCCACAGTTTAATCCTGAAACAAAGCAGTGGGAAATGTTACCACCTGTAAATCGTTCGTTTGTTGTAAACCTTGATTCACCGAGCACAAGTGAGAGTAACATGTTTGCAATGCCCGGCATTATCTTTGACACAACATCTACTGGTATTGTATTAGCAAAAGTATATGGACCACTCAATGAAGCTGCGGTTCCATTACGTAAAGCAATTCCTGTCAAATCGGGAATGACCTCAGTAACTGCTGCTAAAGAAGGATTTCCATATCCTGTGGGAACACCAGTACCTGTTTCAAAATTGAGTAAAGAACTTCAAAGCAAAAAATAATAATTTTTTTACTAAGATTGAAACCCTCACCAAAAGTGGGGGTTTTTTATTTATAATTCAAAGTAGAACACTTAGATTTCTATTATTAAAACCTTAACGCATTATGAAAGAAGAAAGACCATGGGGTTACTATGAAGTTCTCCATGATGGAGAGGATTGCAAGTTAAAGAGAATAACAGTAAACCCAGGAGAAAGATTATCATTACAATACCATTTCAAAAGAGATGAGTTCTGGCGAGTAAAAGAGGGGGTTGCAACGGTAACCATAAACGAAGAGGTATATGAACTCCAGAAGAATGATTACATACAAATAACCAGGGGCACACACCATAGAGTGGAGAACAAACAAAACATCCCACTGGTATTCATAGAAACGCAAACGGGAGAATACTTCGGAGAAGATGATATCGTTAGACTACAAGATGATTACAATAGAACATGATTAGGTTAGATGTAAAAGTGGGGGGGTTTTTATTTTGTAAGGGTATTTATTATTAAATGAATCTACAGGAACAAATATCAAGAATACAATCAATGATGGAACATGTGGGTGGTAAGTATATCAAACCAACATCTGAAGTACAAAATTTGGTTTATAAGTTTTTAAATAGGTTTGCTGAGGGGTCCGAGGTATACCACATAAAATACGACGATATGTTGCACCATTTTGAATGGTGCAAGGACGGAAGGGAAATAATGTCATTGATTTTAAATTTTGATAACAACGAGGATGTATGGGAGGACACAAGAAAAATGGAAGAACGACCATTCGAAAATGGTAGTTTATCTATACCTAAAGATAAGTTTAGAGTTTTTTTGAATATCGTACCCATCAGAGAAGCTTATTTGTCTCATTTGATACTCCAGTGGTTTGAAGATACAAAATTAAATGACGTGAAGACCATGATTGGTAGAGATGATATTGATATTGATGATATTGATATTACTGACAAAGCCCCTGTTTGCGTTCCACCACCAACAAAACCGGATAATGTTACCAAGGATGAAATGATTGATTACATCGTTGCCAATACTTTATTGAAAAAAGAGGAGTTAAAAACCAAAAGTGACGAGTGGATTGAAAAACTCTATTTGGAAAGATTACGTAGACAAAAAGAAAAAGAATTAGGGGGGTAATATAATACTAACCTTTAATAAGCAATGAAGAAATACTTTCAATCAGATGATACGTCTGGATATTAAAGTGGGGGATGTAATCCTAATGGGTAGATTCAAAAACAAAAAGGTTTTAGTAAAGACCATAGGACAAGACGAACATGGAATGCCCACAGTAAATGGAAAACCCATATGTACTTTTAGATATAAGAAAGATTAGAAAAAGTTTGGTGGTTTAGAAATTTTATTGTAATTTTAAATTATCAATAACTCGATAAGGTATTTTAACAATGGCTAATTCAAACAAAAAGCAACTAAGCAACGCTGAACAAGTTGAGCTTGACCGAAAAAAATCTGAGCAAAAAAAGGCTAACAATAAAAAATACAGGTTACAAAACCT
>Ga0049081_10000163_pt1 | contig 25611 bp, 22 predicted proteins | sample GreLakmeER78MSRF_FD_66717 | JGI IMG/M metagenome (GOLD analysis project Ga0049081, IMG submission 66717) | Freshwater lentic microbial communities from great Laurentian Lakes, MI, USA - Great Lakes metaG ER78MSRF | ecosystem: Environmental > Aquatic > Freshwater > Lake | place: Great Lakes...
TAAACTCGCTGTAAAGAAGCTGAAAGAAAATGATGAAAAGGTTTGTGAATTGATTAGAGGTTATGCGCAGTTTGTAGATAAAATTTTTTCTGAATACACACTAACTAAAACTGGCAGTAATTTAATAATAAAAACAAAATCTGAAAAAATTACAAAGAAAAAATACATTGCATTATTTACATTGTTAGCAACTTTATTTGGTTATGTTTTTGCAGTTATTGCAATTGATAAATTTAAGAAAAAACAAAAAAATTGAATAATTAATATTTTCTTTGGTAATAATATCAAACAATGAAAATAACAATTCCATTGAAAAGCCAGTCTAAGAAGTCAGTTACTCTTGTAGAAAAGTATTTTGACCCAGACCTCCAAGGAAACTGGGGAGCAACATGGGAAAATGAAGGAGTATTTATGAATGCTTATATCCAAGAAAAGTACAAAGAAGATCTTTACTTTTTACCATTTGTCGAATTTCGCATGTTTTATGATACAAAAATTGATAAAACTATTTTTAAAATAGCAGATTTCATAAAATATACAATAATAGATTCTGAAAATAAAGGAGACTTTCTTCCTTATCTTGAATATTACAAGAATATTAGGAAGCGTTTTACTTTTTATTCGTTTTCAACATTTAAAGAAGATCCAGAAGAAGAAACCGGGTTTAGCTCTCATGCAATAGCTTGTATTTATGATAAAAAAACTAAAAAAGTAGAAGTATTTGACAGTATTGGGAGCGATTTTACTCATTATAAAAAGACGTTGAAAACGCTCTTTGAAGAAATTTATGGTAAAGGAGTTAAAATTATTTATTTGAATCAATGTGTTAATTTTGGAAAACTAGTACACTATCGTTGCAACGACATGTATTACGCCTACAATGCAGGCGGATTTTGTGCAATATGGGTTCTTTGGTATCTGGAACTGCGACTCGCTAATAAACAAATGTCTAGAGACCTTGTAATTAAACTCGCTATAAAGAAGCTGAAAGAAAATGATGAGAAAGTGTGCGAATTGATTAGAGGTTATGCACAGTTTGTAGATAAAATTTTTTCTGAATACACACTAACTAAAACTGGTAGTAATTTAATAGTAAAATCAAAGTCTGAAAAAATTACCAAAAGAAATTACAAAGCATTATTTACATTGTTAGCAACTTTATTTGGTTATGTTTTTGCAGTTCTTGCAATTGATAAATTTAAGAAAAAACAAAAAAAATTGAATAAATAAAGATATACCAACTAAAATAGTACAAATCAAGTATAATCATGGATAATATGAAATCTGATAAGAAAGAAATTTATAATCAAGGAAGAAATGAAATCAAACGGAATATTCCAAATCTTCAAGGATCTAAAATTGATCCAAAACGCCAAATTTCTTCTTATGAGAAAGAAGAAATTTGGAATGAATCCGAAACAGAAATCGAATTTAATCCATATATTTTTAGAAAGGACATTCTTGGCAATGTAGCTATAAAAACTTTATCTTACAACAATGCTTCTAAAGAACAACTTAAATTTGCTTATGAATATGAGCACATTGTAAGTCATTCGGACAATGGTAAAACAGATAAAATTAATATTCGCATTTTAAATGCTCAAATCAATCGAAGTAAAGGTAGCAAGCCATTATATGACATGAATTATTATGAAAGTCAAGGAAGAAAAAATATTCAATGTTGTTCATTTCAAAATTTACTAAATGAATTAGAAGATAATCTTCATACTGCTTGTATGAAATACAATCTTTTATTTGTTAAAAAATGCAATCGTGAATGGTCTATCGAAACTGGTTGTAATTCTAAAAATAATTATAAAAGTTATAACAATGAATACAAAAAGATTTGCGAACCAAAAATTATTTCTATGAAAGTAGATGTTAACAGAGAAAAAATAATGACACCAGAAGCATTAGCGTGTGGGGCAGTAATATTTGTTGGAATGTCTCATGTTATTGGAACTGGTGTATGCATAGCAGTTGACAATACTATTTCTTTCGTTGAAAAGAAATTAGAAATTAAAACTAAAGAACCAGAAACTAAATGGTATGAAGCTCCATTTGTTAAAGAAATAGTTGGAGCTATAACAATAATTGGTTCAGTTTTACTTGCAGCTGTTCTTCTTGAAGAACCTAAAAAAAGAAAAAACTAAAAAACCCCAAAAAAAAGAAAAAACTAAAAAACCCCAAAAAAAAGAAAAAACTAAAAAACCCCAAACAAATTTGTTTGGGGTTTTTTGTTGTACTATAAATTTATTTTTTAGCTTTTAATCTAGCTAATCGTTCTTTACGATAATTATTAGTAATCTCCTTGAACATGCCCTGTGGATTATCCATAAATAATTCTAGAATTTCACAAAGAGGATTCATCAGATACTTAATGTAGTATTCTGTATCTACTGGCAAATTGTGTTCTTTTGCATAAACCGGATCTTCTACTTTTGTATATTGAGGAGTAGTAGCTTTTAACCAATCATTATCAATAAAAATATATGGTATACGATCATTTGATCTAGGAGCATTTCCAGGATCTCTTTCTGCTAATTTTTTAGATAAAACTACATGAGGAATATTTTGCGATTTATATGGACCCTTCAACGTCTTAGTCACGATAAGGGTATCTTTATCTACCCTATTATATTTTATATCATCTATAATCTTATTTATATAAGCTAGAGCCTCTGTCAATCCTTTTTCACCGTCTTCCATAAATATATCTACAATTTTTTGATAACAACTTCTAAGCAATTCGAAGTTGTCTCTCCTTTTTAATACAACTCCTTTATTATCAAGATAGTCCATTTTTTCCGGATCATTAGAATACAGTTCCCCGATGTATCTCTTCTTTGATAAGAGTAGCAAAGTCCCATAAACTTTTTCATATTCTAAACTAATTGGCGAAATAAATAATTCTTCTGTAGCACTGTCAGCTGCATCTTTTCCCATGTCCATGCTTTCTTTGATACAAATACTCTTCAATTTCTTGAGATACTGCTTGTCTTTTTCAGTAATAACAGTGTGCCCATAAATTCTTTCGTATTCACTATTGTAATGGTCTGTAGTTTTGGTCTTAAATTTCACAAAAACGGAGTCAGTGTTTTTAACTATAATATCACCTACACCAGCTTGAAATCTGCCTGATGCAGTTTCGATGTCATAAACGTAATCGTCGTGTTCAAAACATTCTATTTTTTTGATTTTGTTAGTTTCTTTATTTTGGCCATTACGACTATCTATGATAGTAATTTTATTAAAATCTGAACCTAAAGTAATTCTATAATCTAGTTTTTTATATAAATAGTAGAATCTAGCCATATTTAACTGGCCTTGTATATCAAGAGTTAAATCATAATTAGACTCTTCTTTGATACTGTCAGTAGAACAAGAGTATCCACTAATAAAACTCCTAATAACATCGACACTGCTATTTAATATTTCATCTGGAACTTTTTTATTTTTCTCTGAATCGTAAAATTTATTATTGTATTCACTTATCATATCTTTTTGATTATTTATTGTTATATTATAAATACCAGGACTATCTATTGATTCAGATACAATCACACCCGCCTCTAAATATTGAATTTCTATAAAATTTTTTAATTTACATAAATATTTTGAGTCAATGCCGTGTAAAGACCAAATATTTTCAGAATCATAATTACATTTTCCTTTATTATAAAAAAACCCATATACATAAGCTTTGGCTTGTGAAATTGAATTACAACTTTCATTGAAAGTATCTGGATAACTACTAAGTAATTTTGTTCCGATAGAGCAGTCTTTAGGTTTAATAATAACTGCATTTTCATCTAGCAAACTGTGATCTTCGGTAACTTCAACATACCCAGAGTGTGTCAATACATTGTAAATCTTTTTATCGCACCGATGTCTGATAACTTTTTTAATGTTTTGCCATCCATTATCAGTCCAAATTTTATAATTAGTCTTAGAGTATTCTTTTTCTGTTCTAACTGAAGTGTCAAGAACTTTAAAACCTGGATAATCGACTTTATTATTTTCGTTAAAAATACTTTGAATTGTTTCGATATAAACAGAGCCGTCTCTTTCCAAGAGTAAAGGAGTTTTACCTGTGACTGAATCGCCATAAACTGCCACTGAACAAGGGTAATTACTTTCCATAAACTGTTTTGTATCAGCAATCATATTTCGTCCGTAAGCAGTGACAGTCGCTGCAATAGGTTTACAGCAAAGCGTAGGAGCTGCCAAGAAACCATAAATAGAATTCATAGAAACTTTAACTGCTAATTGGCATTTATTGTAAATTTCTTTGGTAAAAGAGTCTGGAGCATCTTTCATTAAGCCTTTATACTTCTTTCTTGATTCTGTTAATTCTTTTAATAAATTCGGAAGAATTCCTTCTGTAGAAGCCGCGTATTTAAATGAATGCTTAACTGTTTCGCCTGATTCTTTATCAGTGTCTTCCCATTCTAAAGTTTTATATGTCACACCTGGAAGATCAGCATATTTTTCATCTAATACGATAGTGCTAAAACACAAATTGTGAGCTCTGATAATACTGGGATACAGACTCGCAAAATCACATACAGTTATTGGAGAAAAATATGCGCCTACTTCTGGTTGGAGTACTGTTGCCCCAACAAATGACTCGCTAGATTCACCAGATTCTTTTCGAATACAAGGGACAAGGTACCCGGCTTTTCTGGTTTCACGAAGAATCTGAGAAAATGCTTTAATAGATTGACCGCGTTCTACGAGATATTTAAATGGAACATAAGTAACATTGCTCATAGAAATTTGATTCTGTAGAATATGCATTTTATCTACGAGGCGCTGGGGAAGTAAAGTATCAACTATACAATATTCTCCTAAAATTTTGATCTTTTCAGGATCACCGCTGGCAAAAAAATCAAACATTTCCTGAACCGTTATTTCGTTCTTGCGCTGATTAAGATACTTCTTAGCAATATCGTCAAGTTTATAAGAATTTTCTTTATATTCACGTTGAATATAGATAAGTAAATCAAAATTTAACCTGCCAGGAATACTAAGCCTTTTGTAATTTGATGTTCCATATGCGCTCGAACTAAATTGTTTATCAAGAAGGACTGAACTTTTATTTTTTAATTTACTTAAATCTAAAAATTGTTCAGAACACTTGGTAATTTTTGCTCTTTCATTTAGATAATTGCAATCAAATTGATCCCCATTATAAGTATAAAGAATGTCAGGGTCCATCCTGTTAAGAAGTCTTCTCCATGCTAATAATACTTCTTTTTCCGTGAGGTACCACTCGACCACAATTGGAACTCCGTCAACAGGCGAATCTATTGGGGCACACTCTTTTAAACAAATTAAATGCTTAACATAAAAGTCATCTTGGCCAAAATGTTTAAAAGCTGTAGCAATTTGAGTCACACAATTTTCTTTGATTGTCGGCACAGGAAAAGACCCGTCAATACTATAAACTTCAATATCAAAACTCGCTTGAAGAATAGGGGCATTTGATTCATTATTAGAATCACAGGTGATGTCTCCCCAATTTGCTAAAGCTTCAATTTGGCATCTGCTGAATTTAGAATTGTCTTCAAGAACACTGATATTTTTGGCAGATACCCAGCCTGAAGGTTTAATATTTTTGATATGCATAAATTTTAAAATAGAGTCAACATTTGATTCGTATAATTTTATAATAAAATTAACACCTGCGATTCTTGCTTTATTAGTTGGATCATTGTGACTATTAATAGCATAAGTAAATTTCTTCATTGCTTCAGAATTATCAAAAGTTAATCTTAGAAACTTAAACTCCTTTTCTCCAGAAAATCCATAAAAATCTTTTTTACGTTGAATAAGGCATTTTTCTTTGATTAAATGCTTTCCCCATTTATAAAGGGGCGAATAAGGTTTTCCATAATAATACCCTTTCATCCCGATCAAGTTTGAAATAAAGAGTTTAATATTGTTTATTTTCCATACTTCCGGGATTCTAATGTAGAAAAAAGGAGTAAAATTACTGATTGTTAAACAAACCGAAGTTCCTTCTTTTGATACTCCAAAAGAACGAATAGTGTATTTATTATACACTTCTGCTTCTTCATCGAAATCTTCGTCGATATCCATGTCGTCTGGATTAATTAAAGGCTCATTGCTTTCTACCCACTCTAATGCTTGAAATTCGATAGAGTTATCATTGTATTCGACCGGGTTTCTTGAGTAGGCTTCCATTTTAAATTAAAATAGAAATTTCTTTTTAACTTATTTTTATATTTATAATAAATATAAAAATGAGTGATACTTGCGAAACATTATATGATATGATCCCAGGGATTATATTCCCTATTTTATTTATTGCCAGCGAAATGATGCCCCTTGCTTCTAAAATAAAATCAAATGGACTACTTCACTTGATATTCCTTACGATAGAAAGGTATTACGTGGAAAGAAGATTGAACGATGAGAGCGAACCATTATTAGAAGAAGTGTAATCACTTCTTGCTTCTCACAACTTTAGTTTTTTCTTCAGTTTCAGCACCATCGAATAATTCTGCTACAATATCATTAACCTTAGAATCATCGATGTCGTTATCAATAAGTACAGGAAGAATATCTTTTTTGCTTATTTTCTTCTGAGAAGTACTTTTGCTTATTTTAAGAGAGCCTAAATCAAGCTCGACCTTTGATATATCATTATTTTCCATGTATTCTTTGATGGAATCTTCCAGAATTTTCTTTTTATTTCTCAATTCTTTAATACTTTTATTAATTTCAGCAATAGAGTCGTCTACCTCTACATATTCTGTTATAATTTTTTTAATATCAACTTCGTTCATTCCTTAATTATTTATATATCTTATTTTTTTAAATAAAATTTTTCGCAATATCCGCGTTTAATTTTTTAATTTTTAATAGTATGCGACATTTGCTAGCATTCCCATATGAAATTATTTTATCAATATTTGAATATATAGGGTCTTACTCCTTGAAAAAATATAAATATGTATGTAATTATTTTTACAATTGTTCCTCTTATATTATAAGGACGAGGACAAAAACTCTCATAAATTATGTTCATTCATTCTTACACGTGAAACCAGTATTTATAAAAAAAATGTATATCATGAATACTGATAATATTTTTATTGTTCATATTCTTGATGATATTTTAAAAGACAAAAAAGCTACTAATATGACTTATTTTTCATTGTCCTTGATAAGTTTGATAAATTCACATTTTATTAAGAGAATCACTTTCACTTGATTTTACTATCCATTATCTTTTTTCTTGCCATATAAATAATATTTCTCTTAGTACTGTCGTAGTCTCTAAAAATATTTACAGCTTCTTTAAAATTAAACCATCCTATATTTTTAATTTCTCCCATCATTAAAATATTGGCTGGATCAAGTTTAGGAATAGTATCACTTACTATTTCCGCTAATAGATAAGAGTGTGTATACATTATCCCATTGCTCCCATAAAATGTTTCTGATAAAGTTCCAAGCGAGTCTTTCACTCGAAAATCTAGATCTTTAAAATTTGTTTCTTCTTTGAATTCTCGAATAGAGCACTCTTTTTTTGTTTCTTTTTGGTTTTTTCTACCTTTTGGAATACAATATTCTTGATCTTCCCATTTTCCATCAGTATTATCCACCATTAATCCTGTATCCAAGGAATTGAATTTTAATTTAGCCGTTTTTTTCTCGTTTAAATAAGCTCTAGAAAAGTGATTAACCCATAAATCATCCCAAAGTATATCAAATGGAAGAGTCTTAATTCTTCTACGCTCTGAACATGTCATTTCTTCGAGAAGAGTTTTGTAAATTTTACTTTTACTAATATCCGAAGAGTATTTTCCTCGTAAAAAATCTATATATCCCATAGTGTCTTTTCGTTGAATCAATAAAAAATTAATTTCTCCATCATTAATCTTAAATCCCAGAATCCCATGACTTATCACTGGTTTTAAGCACTCTTTGAATGTATGGTCTTTTAGGTCGCAATTTATACATACGGTTTTTTTCATTGATTCTCATGAATATTCTTAATATTCATATCTAAATAAAATTCTCTTTCGTATCGAATTTTTATTTTAGATATATAAGAATATAATGAATACTTGTTTTGGAGAATATTCTGACATTGATTCAGACTCATTTTATAGTTCGATAAATAGTAAAAAAGAATTTACAGACAATAAATCCGCAGAGACCAGAAATAATCTAGACTGTCTTCAGCCTCATCAAAGACTTCTTGCTAATTTTATAAATCCGTTAACACAGTACAATAGTATACTTGTTAATCATCAGCCTGGACTAGGGAAAACTCTTACTAGCATTAGTATTAGTGAAAATTTTAAAAAGGATTATCACACTGTTATTTTTATTAAAAATAAAATTTTAGAAATGAATTTTAGAAAAGAATTGATAGGAGAATGTTCTAATTATGCAACACCAGAAGAAAAACGAATATTATTCAGCAACCCATCGCCTGTAGATTATGATGCTATAGAGCTTAAGAATAATGTTATAAAAAAAATAAATACTGAAATAGGGAAAAATTATTCATTTTATACATATGGAGGCTTAGCGACAGACGCTGGAATAAATAGGCCTAAAAATTTAAATAATAAAGTAGTTATTTTTGACGAGATACATAATGCTATAGGGAACAATATTTATTTTGAAATATTAAAGTTATTTAAGAAATCATATAATTTTAAAATTGTCCTGTTGACAGCTACTCCTGTTTTTGAAAGCGTGTCTGAAATATTTGAAATAAGTAATTTGTTAAATATAGGGCAAGCTAAATTACTTCTCCCTATAAGGAATGACCTGCTTGTTGAAAAAATGATAGAAAAAAGTTCTAAGACCATGGGAAGTATATTAAATGACTCTATCTTTAAAATTACAGAAAAAGGAAAAGAAGTTCTTAGAAAAACTTTAAAAGGAAAAGTGTCTTATCTTACTATAGATGAATCCAAGAAGACATTTGCCAGAAAAATTTTTATGGGGGTACCTATTTTAACAAAAGGGATGTCATTAAATATTGTAAAAAGCGAGATGACTAAACTTCAAGAAACTAATTATGATAAAACTCTTAAAATTAATAGCAAAGAATATTCTGGAGAAAATGTAATGTTTAAAGATTCTTCTGATATTTCTACTATAATTTACCCAGACTCTACCCATGGCAAAGAAGGATTTGAAAAATTTATTAAAAATAAAGCATCTCCCCCTATGCTTAAAATGACAGAACTATATAAATTTTCTCCAAAGATTTATAATATTATTAAAAGTATCCAAGAGATCCCCGGAACATGTTTCATTTATTCTAACTATGTCAACAATGGGGGAACTGCTTTGGTTGCCGCAGCATTGAAAACAAATGGATTTAGTATATATCCTTCAAGAAATTTAAATTTTCCTAAATTTGTAGTATTTGGAGAAAATATACCTATCAAGAAACGACAATCTATTCTAAGAATTTTCAATTCAAAAGCCAATATCGATGGGAGCATTATCAAGGTTATAATAGGAAGTCCGTCTATTTCAGAAGGAGTTTCATTCCAAAATATTAGAAGTATACATATTCTCGAACCGCATTGGAATTTATCAAGAATAGATCAAATTATAGGAAGGGGAGTTAGATTTATGAGTCACTCAAAATTATCTGAAAATAACAGAAATGTAAAAATATTTTTACATGCATGCGTTTCTAGTAAAAGTAATAATTCTATAGATTTGTTAAAATATGAACTTTCTGAAAAGAAAGATATTTTTGCTAAAGAAATATCTCAGCTTTTGAAAGAAATATCTATTGATTGTTTAATGAATAAAGGAGCAAATTCTGCAAAAAAAACTGAAAATAATACAAGAGCCTGTAATTACACGAGCTGCGAATATAGTTGTTACGGTGCTAAAAATTTAACAAAAGATAATACTACATATAATTTAAAGACTCATGCTCCTGGAGAATATAAGTTTATTTTAGACTCTATCAAGACACTTTTCACAAAAGGTTTTATTTACACATTTGATTATATAGTTAGATATATTCTGAAAAAAGAAAAAAATGTAAATATTGACAATATAAAATTTGTCTTATCTGAAATTACAGGAGCTCAAAATGTTTTTAAAAATCCAAATAATTTGAAAAGTATCCTTATCTCTATAGACGGGGTTTATTTTGTGAATCCAGAAGATAATGAAATAGATGAAGATTTTTTCTTTAAGATGTTTAAAAAAGAAATAAGACAAAAACTTATTCCTAAAGAGTATTCTCCAAAAAAGATAAAGTCTCCAAAAAAGATAAAGTCTCTAAAAAATATTAATAATAAAATATTTGGAACTTACGTTGATAATGTCTTTAAAATAATATATAATACTGACGATTCTACTTTGAATATCGATGCACGTAAGAACAAGACTGGTAAAGTTTGCTCGAGTTATTCGAAAAGTGCAATGAAAAATATACTTTCCAATTTTAATATAAAAACAGATGTTTATACGAAAATGAACATGTGCAAGTTAATAGAACAATATCTAAAAAATAACTCGTTGATGATATAACTATTCATATAAATTTTTAAAAATTCTATGAATACTTTTTAAATTAAATAACAATTACTCTAATACAGTCATCTGTAGCCCCTCGTCTTGCGATAGGCATTAACACGGGTTGATGAGAACTTGAAGATGTGATAGTGCAGATCCTATAGGTACCTGCGCCGCTTTCTGATAAAATAGAAGAATCTATATCTACAGATAAATTTCCTTCAAAATTAATACTTTGTTCTAAACCTTTAAAAAAGATAGGAGCTTTTGGATCAGGAAAACTATTATCATCAAGGATTTTTTCAATAGTAATATGCGAATGGCCATTGATAGACCCATTAACATCAAGAGTCTGAGGTTCTGCGTAGTATTCAGTATTTGGATTATCGAAGAACCCAAAGTTCATATTAAGCGTCTTAATTATGATAGTCACATTTTGCCCTGAAACTAAAATATCTCCATTTACTGGTTCTAAAATTAATGTAGAAACTAGATGTTCCACTGATGGAATTACCCCTTGAACCGTAGAAGAACAAGAACTGATTATATTTTGTGTCCCATTACTTGGGATAATTGAGCTATCAGTAGAATCACAGAAATTAGTAGGTTGAATACAAATTGGTAAATTAGTTGGAGAACTAATTTCAGCTGTAGTTAAAACTGTAGTTAAAAATGTTGTCATTACAATCGTGACTATTTCGCATGTTTCTGTAGGAATAATCAGAATTTTAGTTGTACTATTCGGAACAAGAGTTTCACAAGGAGTTTCTGCAGGAATAGGCTCTTCAAGGACTACTGTTGGAGTTTCGTAAAGAGTTTCACAAGGAGTTTCTGCAGGAATAGGCTCTTCGAGGACTACTACTGGAGTTTCATAAAGAGTTTCTACAGGAATAGGCTCTTCAAGGACTACTGCTGGAGTTTCGTAAAGAGTTTCACAAGGAGTTTCTGCAGGAATAGGCTCTTCGAAGACTACTACTGGAGTTTCATAAAGAGTTTCACAAGGAGTTTCTGCAGGAATAGGCTCTTCGAGGACTACTACTGGAGTTTCGTAAGGAGTTTCTACAGGAATAGGCTCTTCGAGGACTACTGCTGGAGTTTCACAAGGAGTTTCTGTAGGAATAGGCTCTTCGAAGACTACTACTGGAGTTTCGTAAGGAGTTTCTACAGGAATAGGGTCTTCAAGGACTACTACTGGAGTTTCGTAAGGAGTTTCTGCAGGAATAGGCTCTTCAAGGACTACTACTGGAGTTTCATAAAGAGTTTCTACAGGAATAGGCTCTTCAAGGACTACTACTGGAGTTTCTGTAGGCTCGATATTGTCAGAACTATAAAATGGTACTGGTGTCCCATTTGCAGAAACGAGAATAGTTGTAAATACCGTATCAGGGATCGTTTGCTCGACAGCAGGAACTTCAACTATGGAAGTTTCCTGAACTACTTCTGAAATTATCTGGTCGACAGCAGGAACTACGGAAGTTTCCTGGACTGGTAAATCAGTGGTATTTAATATATCATCAACTAATGTTGTACTTGAAATATCTGGCGAATTATCTATTGTATCGCGCTTATTTGAATTTCTAAATTCCGAAGGAAATGCAATAATATAAAATGTGAAAAATAATGTTTGTGTAAAAATATTAGTAATTATCATTATTAATATTTGAAAATAATTTTTAATTATTATTTAATCGAGAAATTTAAATTTTCAACATTTGTGGCCAGTAAATCAGCCTGTTGATTGCCAAACCAGTCGGCAGATCCTCCGTTTGTATGCGCTTTAACATGCCTGAATTTTATATTCCCTGGATATTTTAAAATATAATTATCAACAATTGTTGATATAACTTCTTTATTAGACACTGGTTTTTTCGCCGCATTCATCCATCCATTTTTTTTCCACTTTAAATACCAGATTGACAAACTATTTATCGAATACATACTATCCGATACAATTGTGACAATTTCATTGTTATCAAGGTTACTCTGCAATATTAAAAATGCCTGGAGAATTGCACAGAGTTCAGCTAAATTATTTGTAGATTTGTTAATTTTTTCATTTGGAAAAGTTTTTAAATAAAATGTTTCCAAATTTTTAGAAACATTTTTAGAATCGCCTGGAGCAAAAAATACCCCAATTCCTCCGACAGCATTCATTCTCCCATTTCCAGTAGAAGACCCATCAGTGTAAACAGTATTATTCTTCATTTGAATTATTACAGTTTTTATTTTTAACTTCTTTTTCTGTTACAGTGAGAATATTTTCTTTTGTCATATCTATGACTGGGTAAATATATTTTTCTGCTAAAAATGTTCCTACTTTTTCAGATTGTTTTTCCTGGGTTTCCTTATTTTCTCTAATTTCTCTCAACTTTTCAAGCATAAACATTAAGGTAGGTATGAAATTTTCAGTTTTAGCCAAAATCATATCATAAATACTTGGAGTTACCTCTTTGAGATAATTATATTTAACATCATAAGGTCTTTCATTTTCTAAATCTTTAACCATCTCTTGTGCTAGGGAAGATATTTTGTCTAGATCAAGTTCTTCTTGGATTTTCATTACTTCTATTATATATTAAAAGTATCAAAAACAAACTAAAATTATTTTTGGATCAATTTATACTTTACTAACCAATTTCTTACTAAAGTATCTTTTACTCCAGAAAAATCATTGTATTTTTTCTTATCCGACTTTATATATTCTAAAATTTTTTCAATGTTTATTATTTGATTCTTGACTGTGACAGTGTTATAATTAATTATTTTATTTAGAAATTCACCGGGAGCAATATCAAATAAAGATGTTATAATTTTTTTTTCTTGATGAATATACCACATTAATTTAACCAGATTATTTCTAAGATTAATAGTTAATTTGTTCTTCTTGAAATTAGAACAAACCACGTATTTTTCAGAATTAGTAGAACGACTAGTTAAAGGTTTTGTAATTTTAGTATCTCCAAACAAGTATGTAATCAGGTGAATCAGATGAATCATAGCATCTGTAAAAATATCAAATATTTTGACAATAAATGTCCCCCCATTTTCAAGGACAAAAACAGCATTTATAAATTCGCAGAAAATTAAATTTATATGATTCAATTCCTTATTGTTAAATTCACCGTGATCATTTATTCCTCCATCAGCAGTAACTAAAATAATTTTAGAATTCTTTAGTTTCTTTTGAATATTCAAAAAAGTACTAAGCTGTAAGAGATCTCCATTGCCTTCAAGAAAATTAAAAATCTCAACATTCTTATTTCTTATTATATTTTTATGAAATCTTGGAATATCATAAATTTCAGATTCCGAAGTAAGAGAAATTGTATAACACATGCAATTCTTTATCCTTTTGATTAACCTGTAATCATCAATTGCCTGAATAAAGCCTCCTGGAGATTCTGCAAGACTCAATGAATCCCCATTGCAGTTTATGTTAAAATCATGAAGCATTTCCCATAATTTATAATATGCCCTGCTTGCAGGATTCTTAGTAAGTCCTTTCACACTGTTGTATTCTGGCTTAATTCTTGGATACTCGTATATATTCATAAATTTTCTTCCATTCACCCATGCGCGCTGATCAACTCCTTCTATTTTATTTTTTTCTTTTTCAAGACATATCGCCTTATGTTTATCAGTATAAGTAAATTTAGCACCACATGACAGTGTTGTAGTATGCCATATAATATTGTGTATTTCGTCTAAATTGACAGTTAATAAGGTGTGCATAATATTAATATATATTATTGTTTTAAGTCTGAATCTTATTTTCAGCTACCAATTCTAAAATAATTTTATAAATTTTGATACAAATTTACTATAACAAATACCACACTGTATTCTTTTCTGAATTTTGTGGTCACGTTTAAACCGAAGACTTATCAAATTCTTTTTCGGATAAAGACTTTTCCATTTCTGTCGGTAATTTGCCCAAACAAGATCGTCTTTTTTTAAATTTGAAATATCTTTAAGTTCTTTTATCATTTCATCAGTTTTATCAAATTTTGTTTCATTTGTAAAAATTTCATTATCTATATTTAAGAAAAATTCTTTTATTATATTATCTTTTTTGTATTTCCAGAATCCTACTATCAATATAAATGGTATCAGATGTGTTTGATTTCGCCTGAAGTCTCCAAAATCTATAGAGCTTTTAAATTTAATACATTTGATCTGGACTGGGATACCTGTAATTGTATAAGCATCGTATTTTGATGTGTAATTTTTACTTTTTATAAGTGAATACTTTGAAATAATTTTATCTTCAAAGTCGAAACCATGTCTTTGACGAGGCCCCATTTTAAGTAATTATTAAATTACTTTTTTAAACCATTCAGCTTCAGTATCAATTCTTGTTTAGAAATACTTAAAACGCCGACAGTGTGATCTTTTGTCTCCCAAATTAACTTTTCAAGAACTTCCTTGGACAAAATTTCATTATTTATTATTTTTATAAATATATGTGTTTCTTTAGATAATGAATTTAAATTATCATAATAAAAAGTCCCGGCTTTCCCACCTACTCTCTTGAATGCTATCATATGATCCTCTATTTTCTCTTTTTTTACAATCAAGTAATTTTCATTTTCTATTTCAATTGGTTTTAAAATTCTTTTAGTTTCTTTTCTTTCCCAAATTTGAAATACACAAGGAACATCATGTTGCCTCCCGTCTTCTAAAAGAAAAGAATTTTTAGGAAGATCTTCTTCAAAAACTTTATGAAAGAATAAGTTAAAACATTTAGTCATAGAATCTTTTTTAAAGCTTCGAGGGAGTATAAAGGCTACTGTACTAGCAAATTTATTAGAATGTTTAATAAACTTTTTAGCTAAACTAGATTGTCTTCCAAATGGAGGATTCCCTACAACTAAAATTTTGCCTTCTTTTTTAATTTTTGTTTCTAGATAGTTAGCCTGAATAGTGTCCGGGTGAAGAGGATGTATATCATAACTTACTAAATTATCGCATTTTTCCTCAAGAAATTCTAAAAATACTCCTGTCCCAGCAGCAGGCTCGATAATTTTTGTATATCCTGTAAAATCTATTTTACTCATTAAATTTTCTACTATTTCTTTTTTTGTAAAATAACATTCATTACCCTTACGATTTAGCCCTGTCAAATTACCAATTTCCATATACTTAGTACATTGATTATTTCTTTAAATCAAGATTTAAAGAAATAATCAATGTACTAAGTATGAACGACCTGTCTATTTTACTTGCAAAAAAATTAAGTTTGACAGATAAGAAAAAAGATGGTATATTTTTTACACCATCTGCTATAGTTAAAGCTAATTTGGATAAGATTTTTAGTTTTAGAAAATCATTTGGAGAAATTCTTGAACCAAGCTGTGGTTCTTGTGAATTTATAAGTGAAATAGTTAAACGCGATACAGGTAAAGTAACTGGAATTGAACTTAATAAAATTATCTATGAAAATATAAAAAACCTCAAATTTCCTGATAGTAAAGTTGAAATTATATTAGATGACTTTTTAAAAAAAAAATTTACTAAAACATTTGATTTAATCATAGGAAATCCCCCATATTTTGTAATCAAAAAAAATGAAGTCCCAAAAGAATTATTGTCTCTGGTAAGTGGAAGACCAAATATATTTGCATTATTTATAAGCAAATCACTTACATTATTAAATAATGATGGTATACTTTCATTTATTTTACCAAAAAGCTTCATAAATACTTCGTATTACATGTTGCTTCGACAAGAAATAAATAAAAATTTTACTATCCTATCTATTGAAAACTGCAATGAGTCATTCGTAGAAACAAAACAAGAAACAATTTCTTTTATTATTCAAAAAAGAAAGGGCGACAACGTCGACTTTACAATTCAAATTGGAAATAATTTAGTTTTTAATACAAAAGAAAATATACTTAAACTTAAGAATTTGCTTTCTAATTCATCAAGCTTAAGTAGACTTGGATATTCTGTTAAAATTGGGAATATTGTATGGAATGATCATAAAAATAATTTATGCGATATTGGAGAAACACGCCTTATTTATAGTAGTGATATCACTGAATCAAAAACATTAAATATATCACAATTTAAAAATCAACATAAAAAAAATTACATAAATTATCCTGGGGTCAATGAAGTAGTTCTGTTAGTAAATAGAGGCTATGGCGTGGGAGAATATAAATTTAAATATGCTAAAACGAATTGTAGGTATCTTGTAGAAAATCACTTACTTATCATTTCAGATGGTGATTTAGATAAAATTATCAAGTCATTTGAAGATCCAAGAACCAAAGAATTTATAGATATTTATTTTGGCAATGGGGCTATAAATAGTAATGAAATGAAAGAAATTTTTCCAATTTATATTTAGAAAATATCAGTATTTTTGATATTATTTTTTAGAACAGATGTCTGACTGACATAGAAAGTGTCAAATTTTTTAATTAATGCATCAATATGCATTTATATTTTAAAAATATTTTAAAAATATTATAAAATATAAATTCAATTTTTTTATACATGCTTGCTGAACAGAAGATACCATCAGATCAGACAGATGTCATACAAGATTTAATTTCGTATATGCCTGAGGCAGCAGGGGCTGTATAACATGGAGGAGCTTCTTCGTCTTTAAACCAGATATGTCCTTTATAAGTTGAATCCAGGCAATCACGCCCATTTTGAACTTTTAATTTTTGAGCAGCTGTAAGAGTAAAGCTCAAAATTCTTTGAATATCTTCGCAAGCTTTCTTTCGCGAATCACCTGTAAATTTTCTCATGAAGGAAAATCTAGTTTCTTTATGTATTTTACCATTAATTCTTCTAATTCTTTTGCCTTTCTTTAAGGAACCTAGAATTTCAATTTCTTCTAGAATACTTTCTGGTAATTCATATACTGGTAAATTTTCTTCGGGCTCTTCCGATATGACAATTTCTTCTTGTTTTCCGCTAGAACAACACTGGGATAGGGTTCCGTTGAATTCAGGAAAAACTTTTGATAATTCTGAAAATTGTAACATTATATTATTACTATTATATATTTATTTTTTGTTAAATAAACTCGGCATCCGATGTTTTACCATAGGCGCTTGTAAGTACGTCGAAAAACCTCTTAACAATTATTTGTTAAGAGGTTTTTTATGTTTTTTAAGTTTTTTTGGTGCCAATTTATTTATTGACTTTTTATGTTTTTTATGTTTTTTTGGTGCCAATTTATTTATTGACTTTTTATGTTTTTTATGTTTTTTTGGTGCCAATTTATTTATTGACTTTTTATGTTTTTTATGTCTTCTGCTAAAAGACTGATAGGAGTTTTACCTTCTAATTTTTTTACCTTTTCTGATATTTTAGCTTTTTTAGATTGAAGATCTTCGATTTTTTCAGATGTAAAGGAATAAATAGGAAGACTTACAAGATAATCGAAATTTCCAGATACCTTAGAATACTTTTTGAATTCTAATTCATCTATTATCTCTTTCTTTGGTCTTTTATAAATCAAGAATTCTTCATTCATAATTTCCATAAGAAATCTCACTTTATTAGAAATAAGATCAAGCTCTTCGTTGTAAGTTTTCAACAAATTTGCTTTTCTCAATCCATTATACTTAAGACGAATACCAACAAATTCTTCAAGAATAGCTTCAGCTGACTTGTATTTTTTGATAGAACCATTTTCGTCAAATAAATGCATATTTCTTGAACTTAAAGTTTTATTCATTTTCAGAACTTTTTCAGCGTCTTTTTCAAAGAAACTCCTCCTTGATTCGCGACTATTAAACTTTATTTCAAAATCTATTTCAGTTTCACTTGAATTATTAATAATACTATGAATACCTAATTTTGGATCATCCATCAATTTTTCAAGATATTCTTTATAGTCATTAGTCCACACCCCGACAGGCAATTCAGTGATTTTAATACTTTTATCACCAAGACGGTCATAAATACCTGACATCAAAAATGAACCTTCGTCGATTTTTTTGATTGTTCCTTTGAAATTGGAATACCATGGGACCATCTCAACTTGTTCTTCCCCTTTGATGACTCTTATCATATTTGAAATGATATCATCAGGATTAAATAATGGAATATTTGTAGAATATCCAGTACCTATGCCTGCAGCCCCGTTTATTAGGATAAGGGGAAGCACAGGAACATAAAAGGCTGGCTCTATCTTATTACCATCATCAAATTGGTCTTTGAGAATTGCTAAGTCTTCTTTTAAAAATAATTTTTCTGCAATTTCACTTATTTCTGTAAAAATATATCTGGGGCTTGCAGCGTCAGCACCGCCGGCGAGACGACAACCAAATTGTCCATTTGGCTTAAGTAAATTCCAATTATTAGAACCTATATAATTTTGAGCCATATTTATAATTGCTCCAAATAAAGAAGCTTCGCCGTGGTGATAACTTGAAAATTCTGCTACAGCAGCACCGAATTGTGCTACCTTGATTTCCTTTTTGTAATTTTTACTAAACATCGTGTACAGTATTTTTCTCTGGGAAGGTTTAAGACCGTCGCAAATACTTGGGATACTTCGAATCGTATCGTACATAGAAAAATGTATAAGATCTTTATGGACAAAGTCTGTGTAACTTACATCTTGATCAGCTTGATCAAGAATAAGATCATTATTATATGTTCCCAACCAGACTTTTCTGTTGTCAGCTTGTTTCTTTTCAAAAGCAAGAAGTATACTATTTTCAGTTTCCTTTAATCCATTACTGGTATAATTGATGGTATTAGTATCAATTCGAGAAAAAAGACTTTTAGCCTCAGCGGCAGTACTAGTTCCCAACCCTTTATAATATTTAGTTTCCCAAGAATTACCAGTGATAGTTTTTTCCCAAGCATGGTAGTCTTGAAGAGTATAGAATTCTTTAGAATTTTTACCCTTTGTTACTTTTATAATCGGGGTTTTCATTTTTGTAATGAAACCTTTGATTTCCAATAATTCAGGCCACCAAGTATGAATAAAATTCATAATAAGGCCTTGAATATGGATTCCGTCGGCATCGGCGTCAGTAAGTATAATAATACCGCCATACCTAAGACTGCTCGTATCAGTGTAAACTTTGTTTTGTTGAAGTCCTAATATTTTTTTGATATTAATAATTTCAGCATTGCATGTAAGCTGACTTTGAGTAGCTTCTCGAATATTAAGCAATTTGCCTCGTAATGGAAAAACGCCGTAACGATCTCTACCTATAACGGAAAGCCCGCTGATAGCAAATGTTTTTGCTGAGTCTCCTTCTGTTAAAATTAATTTACATAAGTTACTCTTTGCGGTTCCAGCAAAATTAGCATCTTCCAATTTAGGAACACTGATTTTATTTTTCTTTTTACCATCGGTTACTTTTTCAAGAACTTTTTGATTTTTGTAATTTGTAAAAGAGATAATGTCTTCCACGATTCCACTTTTATAAAGTTTAGTCATAAAAGTTTCACTTACTTCAAATTTAATACCAAGATCCTTTACAGGAGTAGTAAGAGTATCTTTAGATTGATTACTAAAAGACGGGTTTACTACCGTAGCTCTTACGAATAAGAATAAACGTTCTTTGATATAAGAAGGCTTCACGTTAATTTTCTTTTTACTTTCAATTAAATCTGAAAGTTTTTTGATAATTTGATTACAAACATAATCAAGATGACGTCCTCCTAAACTTGTAGCAATACCATTTACAAATGATACTTGATTAAAATTTTCAGATAACGAAACAGCATATTCCCAGATAAATTCCCCTTGGACTACTTTGTCATAAATGACAGCGCCTTCGATTTCTTTATACAATTTAATGTAACTTTGAAATTCTTTCGCTTGAATACGGGTTCCGTTGAAATAGACACTTACCCTACTATTTGTAGTAGCAGTGGTATCAAAAGCTCTTCGCTTCATCAATGAAATAATGTCTTCTGTGAGAAATTTAATTCCGAATCTTTTAAAATCAGGTTCAAAAGTAATTTTTGTATAAGCATTTTCATCAGAATCTGATATTTTAGGTTTACCTTTATCAAACATGTTATTTTTGAAAATTTGTTTATATTTCAATTTAACATCATTGTCAACTGTTTCGACAGTAAAAGACTTTGAATAAATATTCGCTACTTTACTACCATACCCATTGACACCTCCAACAATTCGTTGATCAGTGTCATTGTAATTTGAACTTGTAAGTAAATTTCCAAAAATTAATTCGGGAATATAAATACCGTATTCAGCATGAAGGACTACAGGGATACCTGCACCGTCATTCTTTACAGAAATAATGTTGTCCTTGATTTCAATTTTGATAGTTTTTGCAGTCTGGTCTCTCACAGTGTGATCGATTGCGTTAACAAGAACTTCGTCAAAAATTTTGAGTAATCCAGGATTGTATTCAATTTGTTTTTTGATAATTTTATTATCAGAGTCAACGACATAGCAGTCTTCTTTGATCAATTTCGTTGATCCAATATAAGAATCAGGGCGATCAAGAATGTGCTCATGGAGATTTTTCTTTTGATAAGTTTCTTCAATGCTACGTTGCTGGACCATTTTCTTTTTTTATAGTTACCTTATTAATAATTCAATTTTTTAAATTGAATTATTAATTCTTTTTATTTTTTCTATGACACATTTCTTGGTTTTACTGACACCATTTTAGATATATGCTGGAACAATAGAAGTACTATTAAGTTTTTTTTGTTGCCAAAATAGTATGAGCTGGCTTGCATTTCTCTCTAATGTTTTTATTGTTAATATTTCTTTGTATTTGATTAATTTGAGATTCTAATTCTCGAATTTGGAGTTCAATTCGTGGTGTTTCTTCAAAGAAATTATCAAGATCTTTCTTTAATTTTTCTATTTTATCAATTTCTTCAAATATCTTATATTTAGTTTGAATATTTTTTACTGTATCGCCTCGGAACTCGTCATAATGGATAAATACAAGATTAACATTTTTAATGTCTTTAATTTTTTTATTAAGATCATCTATGGTAAAGTTAATACTTTCAATTATAGTTTGAATATCACTTATAGCTATTTTTTTAATTTGTTTGGCAAAATCACAATAAGGATATGTGTCGAAAAGCTCAATATTCTTGTCTTTTATATATTCAATATCTTCTAATACAGAAGCAAGTTTTTTATTTAATTCTTTTGTAAGAATTATAGCATTTTTTATATCAAGATCCAGTCCTGCTTTACTCCTATTTCTTCTGGATATTAGTTTTTCGATAGTTTCCTTATTTAGTTTTGCTACTTGATCTAGAAAAAGAATAGATCCAGCTACTCCTCCTGTTAATAATGCGAGTTTACCTAACTTCTTTAGTTCGCTGTCATATTTCAAAGAACTTGCTTTAAAATTAGCTAAAAATGGTTTTTTAAAAAATTTATCAGCAAAATTAGGATTGAAATTTTTTCCCATATAATTGCCTTGATTTTGAATAGGTTTTGAAGTAGTTTTTTTATATGGAATAATTGACTTTCTCTTATGAACAATTATTTTCACAGGAACAGTCTTTTTTTTCACAGGATCAGTCTTTGCTTTCACAAAATCAGTCTTTGCTTTTGCGGGACGAATTTTTGGGTTTTTATTCTTCGGGGCAACTTTAGTATCCATATACATTTATCATATAAAATAATTATTTCAATTACTGTCAATCTCCGAAAATAAGAGTATTTATATAATTAATGGTGTATTATCAAACATGCTCTGAAATACATCAGATGTCAACGGAGGATTATTTTGTTCTTCTTCAAAAGTTCGAGGAATAAACCTGTATTCTATTACAGGTGGAGGACATCTCACTTTAGATAATACTAGCCCCGTGAATATTAATAAAAAAGCAAATATTAATGCAAATATCAAAATCAAATTTCCAGGGTTAACTTGCATATTACTTATGAAATATAAATTAATTTTTATTTTATATTTGATAATTATTTTGCTTCTTCCATTTTTTTAAGGTCGAGGTCGGTTCTTTTTTTGATAGCAAGAGTTTCATCAAGTCTAGCAGACATTTCATTGATTTGGTCCTGGATAAATTGGGATCTTTCTTTAATAGATTCTAAAGTTTCTGGGATAATACCATTGTTTGATTCTCCGTTTATCATTTTTTTCCGTCTTTCTTCAAAATCTAATTCATTTTGATCCTTGTTCTTTTTATATTCTTTCATCATATTATTCATAGTTTCATTGCGATAAGTAACATCTACATCGTCCATTTTCATAACTTCTTCATTTGTATAAAGACCTCCCCATTTTCCTACTTCTGCAATAAATAAATTGAAATATTTATCAACACTTTTAAGGGAATCAATTCTTCTCTGACAATCTTCGACGGTTTTATATGTCCCACGGACTTTAATCATTGGGATTCTTGCGCCTTTAGTTTCGTCTGGGAGCAAGTATGATAATACGAAATAATTCTGACCATTAATAGGAGAATCTTCGGTAAGATGATCTTCTACTGGAGTTTTTTTAGTTGATGTTGATGATGCCATTGTTAATTAAATATTGTTTTATTTCTTTAACTTGATTTTATTCTCAATTATCATAAAAAACTCGCAAGAAAATTTATTTTCTCTTATATATCTAAAATGAAGATTACGAAAAAAAATGCTAAGTTTTTATTTGAAAAATATAAAATCAATAAAGATATTGTTTCGTTTGATGAATGGGTTTTCGGACTAAATGTGGAACTAGAACACGGTTCTGCTGCTCTTTATAACAGTAAAATAACTAACATTACAAACAATGATATTGATTTAACTGCAAAAATTGTCATTGCCCATCTTCTTGAAAATCCAAGATACTATTATTATCTCGAAAAAATGGAAAAAGAAATGGATAAAAAATTATCTAAAAAGAAAAAAATAAATATTTTCATAATTTAAAAAATTGAATAAAAAATTCAGTACATTTTAGGGAAGCAAAATGAGTGTATTGCCAAGAGAAATTTATGATAACATTTTATTATTTACTGATACAGATACGTGTATCAGAATGGATAATTTGTATTGTGTTAAAAAAATATACAAGCCTAACAATTGGACTACTTTTGTTAGAACTAATAATTTAAAAGGTATGAAATATCTACATTCTAATAAAGTCGGTTCTCCTGTAATTTTCCATTCAGAATTAGCTATTAGACGTAATAAGTTGGAACTACTTAACTTTTTTATTGAAATCGGTAACACAGACGGACACTTATTAGAATACGCTGTAGAATGTGGAAATTTAACTGCTGTTAAAATGCTAGTAGAAAATAATATAAAAATTGATGAATTTTCTGTAACTATTGCTATAGAAAAGAATTACTTTAAAATGTTCATATTTTTAGTATCTAAAGGCGCCCCGCTTATAGATTCTATGACTATTGCTTGCACCTTAAACAGGATAAAATTTGTTAAATTCCTTATTTCATTTGGAATTGAAGTTGAAGATTTTGACTTTGAAGAAGCTGTCCGAGGAGGCCATCTAGAACTTGTCAAATTTCTTGTAGAATCTTGCGGAATAAATGTTACTCCAGAAGCTCTTGAAGAAGCTATCATGTCAGATTCGATTAAGATGGTAAAATATATATCTAAGCATAATAAAATATTTAACGAAGCTTTATTAGTGTCTATTCAATATAGTTCTCCAAATATATCTATTTTTCTTATTAATGAAGGAACACCTATTACATTAAATTGTATATTACAAGCTGTTGAGCGCGACTCTCTGGGCTTAATTAAATTGTTTATTGAAAAAGATAAGCAGATTTTTTTAGATAATATTGATGAAATCATAGATAATAGTTGGTCTTATGACATGATAAATTTAATAGAATTTACTCTTATTGATCGAAAATAGCTCGACTAGACTTCAAAAAAACCCAAAAAAAAGAAAAAACTAAAAAAACCCAAAAAAACTTAAAAAACAACAAAACCCTAAACAAAAAGAAAAAAAGAAAAAACCCTAAACAAAAACTGTTTAGGGTTTTTTCATGTACTTAAAAAAATAAATATATATATATATTACTATACATTAAAATAAGTAAATGGACTGTCTTGACCGGTCTTATCAGAACCTTGAAGTAATTGAGAATTTGCCTGAAGGTTTAACTAAATTTTATTGCGGCGGTAATCGAATTAAAGTAATCGAGAATTTACCTGAAAGTTTAACTGGTTTTGGTTGCTGGAACTGTCAAATCGAAGTAATCGAGAATTTGCCTGAAAGTTTAACTGAATTTCATTGCGGATATAATCGAATCGAAGTAATCGAGAATTTACCTGAAAGTTTAACTAATTTTAGGTGTAGATGTAATCAAATTAAAGTAATCGAGAATTTGCCTGAAGGTTTAACTAAGTTTGAGTGCGGCGGTAATCAAATTGAAGTAATCGAGAATTTGCCTGAAAAATTAACCGTATTTAATTGCGGTGGTAATCAAATTAAAGTAATCGAGAATTTGCCTGAAAGTTTAACTAAATTTTATTGCGGGTTTAATCAAATTAAAGTAATCGAGAATTTGCCTATAGGTTTAACTGAAATTGATTGCGCTGAGAATCAAATTGAAGTAATCGAGAATTTGCCTGAAGGTTTAACTGATTTTTGCTGTGGAGACAACCGAATCGAAGTAATCGAGAATTTACCCACAGGTTTAACTTATTTTGATTGCCATGGAAGTGATTTGACTTCAATAGACAAACTTCCTTTCAAGGAAATCAATTTTGAACTCGGAAGATACAGTTGTACCAAAAGAATTCAAATAAGAATAAAAAATAATTATTTAAGAAGAACTAAAGCAGCACGTAGAATTCAGAAAGGTCTATATAATTGGGTATTTTCAGCCGTGTGCAAGGACTCGACGTATGGTATCAATTTCAGAATCGGATTAAATTTACTCCAACGAGACGGTCTTGTTTCAAACTAAAAAACCCCTAAAAAAACTAAAAAACCCCTAAAAAAAACGTTTAGGGGTTTTTTCACGTACATATTTTTCTCGAGAAATTATTAGTAATTTTTTTCAATAGTATAGTATAAAATGGACACTGATAACTGTATTGATAGATTTGCTGTAATTTCTAAAATGTTTAAATATTTTGTTCTAGGACTT
>Ga0049081_10000164_pt1 | contig 25520 bp, 31 predicted proteins | sample GreLakmeER78MSRF_FD_66717 | JGI IMG/M metagenome (GOLD analysis project Ga0049081, IMG submission 66717) | Freshwater lentic microbial communities from great Laurentian Lakes, MI, USA - Great Lakes metaG ER78MSRF | ecosystem: Environmental > Aquatic > Freshwater > Lake | place: Great Lakes...
TCCGGTTATTGAACCATTTAATATTCCATTTATTTCATTTGTCATATTAAACTTAATGTCCTCATTGCCAAATTCAAAATGTTGGGTATCTACAACCGTTAATGCACTATATCTCAAACCAGTTAATCCTGTTATTGAATTTGTGTTGTCGTAAATACCTGGAGTTGACCAATTATCAATTGTTGTTCTTTGAAACCAATTTGTTGGTCTTGTGGAAAATGATCTATCATTTAATTCTGTAACACCAAAATCATAATAATCGTAACCCACCCCGCTATCCCAAATTTGAGTAGACCCGGTTGTTCCAGAAAATTTTGGAATTCTTAATAAAACCAAATCAAATGATGTTGCTCTTCTTCTTCCTTGTGATGTTTTGTCATTTAACAATCCATCATCAAAAGATGACGTATTTGTCATCTTTAATGTGTGAGTAAAACTAGAGAGTGGAGTACAACCGGTCGATATTACTTTAGTTGATATATTATCAGTAAGACCACTTAAGTTTAGAGTAAACAAATGTCTACTAAACCCAATCGGTATATTTAAATTATTTACTCTACCATAGAATAATTCAATAATTGGATTTCTAGCCGTATTGGTGTATGAGTTTGATATTATAGTGTTTGACTTATCAAAATAAGATTTGTAAATTGACATATTAACTTTTATATATAAATACTTAGTTAATACGAATATTGCTATTTAAAATGTTTTGATATGCTGATTGCATTTTTCCTAGTAGATCATCGGTAGATAATCCGTCCAATGTTACCGAACTCGGTGGCATTAAAGGATATGGATGTACGTGGGTTATGCAAAACCTAACGATTAATTGTAATAACTCCAATAGTTCTTCACCTCTAACCATAGATGATGTGTTAGGCTCGATATTATCTAATATTAAGTTTTGACCAATACCGTACACGGTTTTTGACATATCAATTTTATCTTTACCTGGTATTGTTGAATCATGAGATAATAGATATATTTGATTTGCTCCCATAAGAGCCGCACTATTTTCAATTAATTCTGAACTTGATGGAACAAATACTTCTTTTCTTGGTTTATACGGAATGTATGGACTTAATTTACGATCCATAACCAAACCATATCCTGGAGTTATGTCTGCGTTTGATATTTTAATTAATGACATTAATGTAGACATATTATATGAAGATATTAAATCACCAACCTCAGAAACTTTTGTTGTTATATCTAAAATTCTTTTTGACGGTCTAAAATAAAATGGATACTGTTCATCAATTTTTATTGTTGAACTTAAAAGCATTGCACTAGGGTTAGTTATCATACTTTTTAATCTTTGATTTATTTCTAAAGACAATGAATCAAAATTTAAACCTATAGGTAAATTAATCATTCTAATTAGTGTTACACCATTAGTTGAACCCGTTAAATTGATATCAGTATTAATATCAAAATTACCAGCCAAGGTTGCATACGCGTTATCTTCTGTTTTTAAAGAGTAGACGTAAATATTTGCGGTAAATGCCGAATATGGATTTTCTGGATTTTGAACATCATACTCAATTAAATATTTAATCGGTACGTCATTTTTTACTAATCTAGTTTCTGACTCGGGTTCTCCATAACTTGTTTTTGAAAAATATTTAGATAATTGAACATACGCCCTACCGTCATCAGCAACAGGAATTTGACCTGAACTAAATGGTTTGTGTTTCCCTGCCCTTAATATTAATTCGTTTTCTTTTATTATTATATCTGCACTATCTCTACCATTAAATGAGATATCTATTGGTTCGGCAAATACACCACTATAGTTATCATTAACATAGGTGTCATTACTATTCTTAATCGGTGGTATTTTTTTTGTTGAATTAACTGGTCCTGAATCTAAATGTACTTGAGATGATGTATAGTTCTCATATTTTATATTAGTCGCCGAAGAAAACCCACCAAATATATAAAATTTATTTTTACTTGTGTCTGATAACGAACTAGCATACATTAACATAACACTTTCTCCAGGTTGTGGTACTTGATTTACAAAATAAGGTAGTAGTGGTAAAAATATGTATGGATCTTTATCTGACCAAGGACCGTTTTTATCTGGAGTTTTTGACTTTTCATCAAAACCTGGATTTGATTTATCCCTAGACGTAATATTTACACCTATTGGTTCAACACGTATTCTACCCAACATTAGAGGATCAGATGTGTTTTTACATACTCCAAAATATATTTGCGTGTTAATATTACTCATTATTTATTCTTTTTTTAAACTCAATAAAAACTTTATTATAGGATTCTTCAGTCTTATCTAAATGATAGGTTAATTTAACAATTAAGTCTTTAGTTTTTTCAAAATCAGAATTTAAAAAATTTAAAACTTCTTTTAAATCTTTATTTGATTTATTTCTATAATCTGATAATATTTCTAAAACTTTTTTATCTTCCATGTTAATAAAGTTTACCAAAACCTTTAGTTATTATGGTTTTACCTGGCCCACCAAAAGGAGGGGTTATTACCTCTAATGATGGTATAGCCAATTCAACTTTACCGTTTTCCGCAATTTCTAAATTTGCTCCTTTAATTTGTGCTTTTAACATTGCGTTCATCATATTTGGACCACCGTCTGGAGCGTTTCCTGTTGGTAGTCCTAGTTTTTGCATATTTTCTATAACATTAGCAAAAGATCTTGTATCTGAAATTCCCGGTAAAAACTTAGCTCCAAATAATGCAAATAAAGGTAATCCAGGATTAAGCTTTGACATACCTAAATTTAATAATTTAAGTATTTCATCAATAACACTTTTACAATTTCTATAGTCAATTATCGCTTGACCAACAGTTAACAATACATATATAATTGCTGCGTACATAGCTAATTGTTTTGATTTTGCTTCTTTAATAATATCCATTAATATTATATCAACTAATTCCCTAATATTACTTTTAACCACCGCAAATAACTCTTTAATATAAATTTCAGAAACCTTAGTCATAAACCCAATTGTGAATTTTTTAAAAAATTTTGAAAATGATGGTAAACTGTTAACGTCTTCAATTGACGGTGGTGCCGTTGTTGGTGCCGTTGTTGGTGCTGAGTTTGGTGCTGATCCACCAGTTGTTGACGGAGGCGATACCGCTTTAATCATTACCATCATACCAAATAAAACTTTTGGCGATAGTATTGTTCTATATACTAGTTTTGGTAGTTTAGTTATTAAATTAAAATCAAAGTCAGATTTAAGGTTAATATCTATTCCAATTGACGGTATTAAATTTTTCCAATTAGGATCTTCAGGTATTTTATCTATACCAGCTATTAGGGCTTCAATTTGAGCGGATGGACTACTATGGTTAGTAATCTCATCTAAAACATTTAAAGTACCCTCAACATTAATTGGTAATGTTACACCATCACAACTTTCGTACTCAACTAAACCATTAATAGTTAAATTTATATCTCTTTCAATAGATCTAAGCTCTTGGTTTGATATTTCAAAAAATGAGTCATCAATATATTGTTCATCATTTAATTTTGCGGTACCTGAAACGTCTATTTTTTTATTAGGGTCGTTACAAATACCCATAATTCTTTTTAATATTAGATCAAACTTTTTTTCTTCTCTAAGACCATCACTAGTAATTCCAGCACTAAAATCTATCGCACCAGTAAGTGAGTTCATAATTTCAGTAGATAGAGTTTTAAAATTTAAAATGTCAATACTACCGTAATAGTCAACTAAAAATTCAGATACAGTTTTAACGCTATTTGCTTGTTGTTTTAAAGTAACTTTAAAGTAGTCACCAAAATTTGTTGGATTTGTCTCTGGATAAAATTGAACATATTCAACATCAAAAAGTTGTTGTCCTGAACGACCAACGTAACCCATACCATATTGAGTTTCATATGATTGTCCAAGAGAGTCTAATCGTTCATAAAGAGCTCTATTAAATGCGTTTGGTACAACACCAGCAACCGTTTTATTTTTTTCGTAATAGTTTTTTGTTGTTTTATCTTCTGGTGAATATTTTAATCTTTTAAATAAATCAATTTGTTCTACTTTAATATAAATTGGTTGACCTATTTTATTTTCGTAAGATTGTTCTTCTGAACAATCAATTGTACTAATTATCTCATCAATTAAAATATCTTTAAGTTGTTCTTTTGTTTTTTCTGCTGCAGTTAAAAATAATTTACTGATTGTTGACATAGACTTACTACCTGATTTAGGTAACGAGGATTTAAATAAATCTAAAAGTTGCTCTAATTGGTTTTTTACTTTTTCTTTTACTTTGTTAACTTTTCCTAAAGAATCAGTTTTTAATTCGTTAATCTGTTTTGTTACGTCACTTTTTTTTTTATCAAAAGAATCTAAAGGTTTTTTTAACCTTTTTTGATAAAATTCTTCTTTTTTATTTTCGGCAACAGTTTTAAAAGTGTTAATTTTAGTTTTAGCCTTTTCGTAATCATTATTTAAGTCGATACCCATCTACTTTAGTTTATAGTCTTTATCTTCAATATTATTAATATCTTTTTTAATTAAAGTTTGTAGTAGGTTATCGTCCATATCTGACATATTAAACCCTTCATCTTTGTTTGAGTTAGATTTTTCCCAAACAGTAGATTGTAATTTAGATAATGTTAATTTTTTTTCAATAGTATCGTTTATTATTTTTTGTTGTTCTTTTATTATTGGGCCTATTAACGTCATATCGTCAGGATCCTTTAACATTGTTAACATTTTATTTTGAATTCTAATCGCTGTTGCTCTTTGTTCAACAAGTTCGTTATAAATTTCTTGCATTAAACCAAGTACCGAATCTTTAGTTAATACAATTTCTTTTTTTTTTGTTCTGTTCATAACAATAAATATTTAATTATTGGTTATATATTTTTTTTATTGTTTCTAAATATAGTGTTTTGTATTTTTTTAAATAAATTCTAATTTCTTTAGTGTTTAAATTTGTCATTTCTCTAATTGATAATAAAATTATATTTTTATTAAATTTATTATTATCATTACCTATAAATATATTACCATAATCATTAAACAATTCAATTAATGCGTAACCAAGTTTTGATTCTGAACTATGTAAATCATTATTATTTACATAATTTTTCAAATCAACTAAAAATATGTCTATTATTTTTTCCGCGTCAATTTTTTCAAATTCTAAATAATAAATCATATCTGGTCGACTTTCTAATGATACGGAAATATCTTCATAGGATACTTTTCTATTCATTTCTTTTTGGTCTTTTAAAATTTGACCCATTAAATAATTTTTACATATGGTTCCAAAATAAGAATATGCTTTTTTATTTTTTGCCGGTTTAAACTTATCTACTTTGGTCATTAAAAATGAATGAGTATCACAATGAACGTCAATATAAGTCATATCTTTTCTATATAACTTATACCTTCTAATTATTGATTCAATCATTTTATCTAATGGTTGTCTAAGAAAATCATTATAAATTTTTTCTTTTTCGTATTTAGATTCGGCAATTAAATATGCCTTTACCGCGTCTTCTTCTCTAACATCAAAATAATTAGTTGATTTTGGTTTTTTAACTACTTCGTCTTCTTTAGTTAAATCATTAACTACATCTTCTTTAGTCGGACTATTAATTAAATTTTCATCATTACTATCTAAAGGTAAACCCATTATGCTTCTTCAGGAACATACTTTATTTTTCTATCTGAAACAAAAAAATGTTCTTTTTTTGCTAATTCAATCCAAAAAGAAACTTCATTATCTGAAACTTTTTTATTTCCATTTTTATAATTCCAAAAAATGGAACCCTCTCTTAAATTCATATGTTTATATCCAATTCTTGGTATTGTCATAATATTTATTGAGTTGTATGTTAGTCTCAATAATAACTCATAAACAAAAGTAAGTTTAATGGACGGTTTAAATCCGCCAGCATTTAAATATGTGGATTTTCTTATTGACATACCACTTGATTGAAAATTTTGATAGTTCATTAACACTTCATTAGTTAAAACACCTATTTCACTATTTAAACTAGCCGCAAATGTCGCTTCATTTGTAAACCCAACAAACATTCCTTTTTCGTCTGTATCAACAACTAAAGGTAAAAACGAATCAAATTCTGGATACGATTCTGAAAATCTTTTAACATTTTTAAACCAAATACTAGAGTACTCATCGTCAAATTCTAAGATACTAACCCACTCACTTTTTGCGTTTTCTACACCTAAATTAGTTTGAGTACAAAAATCAAAATCACCTTTATTTTCTACTAGGTTAACAGTTAGTCCACTATAATCATAATTTTCCAATTTAATTTTTAATCCGTCTTCATCTGTATGTACAATTACAAGTTCATTAATGTCTACAGATTGTATTTGTAATGATTTAATTGCCCTATCAAATAGAATATCAAAATCTTTATGTTTTAATGTGTGTATTGGTAATATTACCGATACGTCAAATTTTTCTTTTTCCATGATTAATTAATTTCTTGAGTTACGTTTATTTTTTTTAGTTGATCTGAAAAATTTTCCTCTCTTAGTTTAAAAAAGTCCTCAAATAACGTTATTACTTTTGAGTCGAAACTATCCTTATTTGTGAACAAACTACTTGTTGTAGACATACCTGTACGTAAGGTATCTGCAATATTATCTTCTAACCAATTTTGTGTGTAGTTAGCTAAAATATCAATGATTTCATTAAAATGGTAAGTCCAAATACCGTTTTCTTCGGTCATCCAATCTGGTTTTAGGTTTGGAACTTTACCAATTACTGGTGTCCCTGTAACCATACACTCTAATGGGAACGTCCCAAATGCTGATTCAGAATCAACCCAAATTGAAACATAAGAGTCTTTTAATAGTTTAGCGAATTCTAATTGGTTTATTCCTCTCATATCTCTAAAAGTTATCCATCTGTATTGTGGATATTTTAAATAAAAACTTTTAATTATTTTACCAGTGTCTCTATGATCTCTAGTGTGTATAGAAATTATTGGTTTTGATGGTTTTTCTTTTTTAGTAAAACATTCTGATACGTATGGTTCAACAATATTAAAACTAATATTTTTCATAATGGTTGAAATATATTTTTTTTGAATTTCAGATGTTGTAATACATTTAAAAAATCCGTAGTTGCTCCAAGAAACACCAGGTGACATCGTTTCTAACATATGGTCATAAGCTTGACAAAGAACAATTTTACCACAAGCAACATTTTTTAGTTGATCCATTACGTGTCCGTATATTTCTGGAATAACAATTATGTCTTCAGGCGATACTTCTAATTTTTGTCCGTCTATTGATTGGTGAGGTAGTTCCATATACTTAACATTTAACCATTCCCCGACCCCTTTATAGTCTACGGTTTCATGGATAATAATAGAATTAAATCCATTATTTTTTAAGGTTAATGCCATATCATAAATGTATTTAACCGAAGCTTTTGGGTTACCCATTGTGTCTTGAACTAAAAAATAAATTCTTGACGTTTTATTTTTAATTTTTTCTAAAGATTGTTCAATTTTTTGAATTTTTTCTAATTCCATTTTTAAAGTGTTTTTAATATTTTGTTTATTAATAAAGTATTGAATGCGATTTTAAACGGTATTGTTAGGTCTTTTGCCCCATGAATACCTAAACCCTCATCAATGTCTTCTCTTTCTGTTAAGATTACCTCAATTAAACTTTTGAATATCTCAAATCTAGGTAAGCTTATTTGATCTTCATTTTTTGTTTCTCCTGACAATACAATTTTTGTATTATCTACTATTGTTACTTGAGATTCTAACTCATTAATATCAATATAGTAATTTTCTCCTAAAAATTTTAACATATGGTTATTTTTTGTAAAATGTCATCGAACTCTTTTAATGTATTAATAATATTTTCAGAGTCAATGTTTTTATTATAATTTGTTGCGTATTTTACAACAATTTTATCTTTTGGTTTATTTAATAATAATTCAGGATTGGATGTAAGTAAAACGTCAATCTCATTCCACATAGAAGTTATTGTGGAATTTGAGTAAAATTTTATTTTTTCAATTTGGCAACCAAACTTTGAAAGAAAAAATAATGATGCTGGTTTTGATTTACCCATCTCATCAGAAACAATTAATAATTCATTATTATCTCTATATTTTAAATATATTTCATTTAAATCGTTAAACGAAAAAGTCTCTGATGATCCTGCATGTCCAAAGATTTGCATTGCAAAGTCTTCATAAGTGAAGTCATAAAGTTCCTCTTCATTTTTAAAACTAAAATGATTCATTAAATTTAAACTTGTAACTTCATTTTTTATTTCGTATTTAAAATTTTCTTCTACAACAACTAAATCAGTATTGCCGGATAAATCAACATCAAAAGTTTTTAAATTAGTTTCACCACCACCCTCATCAATCATATGTTTTTCGTATAACTGAGTAAATTTACCGATGGTATCTCTTAAAACACCATTAATTTCAATCCCTATTCTCATCATATTTTTTTAAAATTTTACTTATTAGCGGGTTTCTAACAATATCATCATCACCAAATTCAAAGACACCAACATCGTTAATATTTTTAAACCTTTGTATTGCATCATACAATCCTGATTGTTTTTTATCTTTATATCTGTCAGTTTGTTCAATGTCTCCGGAGATAAAGAATTTACTATTAAAACCTATTCTTGTCAATAGTAATTTCATTTGATTTGGACTTGAGTTTTGTGATTCCTCAAATATTAAAATAGTATTATCAATATTCATTCCTCTCATATATGCTAACGCGAATACCTCTATAATTTCGGCGTCTTTTAATTTCTCTCTAGCATCTTTACCTATAATTTTATTTAATAGGTAGTACGATGGAAAAATGTAAGGATCTAATTTTTCTTCTAAATTTCCTGGTAATGAACCTAACTTTTCTTCGGCTTCAACTGCAGGTCTAACAATAACTAATTTTTCATATGTGTTATTTGTATCCATTAATAAGTCAACCGCGGCTTTCATCGCGATGTAGGACTTACCAACACCTGCTGGACCAGAACATATTGTTATTTGATTATTTATAAGTAAGTTATAGTACTCTTCTTGGGTTTTAGTTAAAAACTTATTTTTTTGTTTTTTCTTAATTATTGAATTAATAAAATCTTTTTTTGAAAATGTTTTAATTTCACTTTCTTCGTTTTGTGGTTGTATTTTTCTTCTTGTCATAAAAACTATCTAATAAATCTTTTTTTACACTCCTCATCATAGATTTTTTTTCTAAGGTTTGTTGTTGAGTGGTTATGGTCTCGTTTATTGTGAATAATTCTAATCCCCCTTTTTTGACAAATGTTTTTTGCCGTGTAATCCTTATCTTTATAATCTTCACCAATTATTCGGACATCCAAATCTAAAGAACTAAAAAGTTCTTCTAATTCTTCTTCGGTATTGTAGGGAATTATTTTATCAACGTATTTAACAGCATCTAACTGTAAGTATCTTTCTACTAAAGATTGGATTGGTTTATTTTTTTCAGGTCTATCTATTGTTGGGTTGTTTTGTATTGCGCATATTAAATAATCACAATGTTTTTTACATTCTTCTAACATAATGATGTGACCTGTGTGTAGTAGATCAAATGTACTACATGTGATTCCTACAATTTTTTTATCCATTTTTTATTTTTTATAAAAATTTAACCAATAATTAATCATTTCATCCAACATTGACTCAAAACTATATGTAGGTCTCCACCCCGTAATATTCATTAATTTTGTTGAGTCCCCTTTTAAATCTCTAAGTTCTTCAGGACGAAAGTATTTTTTATCTATTTCAATGTAGTCTCTATAGTCTAATCCAAGTTTAGAAAAAGTGTAGTAACATAAATCCTTAACTGAATGAGATACACCTGTTGAGCAAACAAAATCGTCTGGATTATCTTGTTGTAAAATCAACCACATAGCTTCCACATAGTCTTTAGCGTGTCCCCAATCCCTTGTTGCGTCTAAGTTACCTAACTTTAATTTTTTAGATAATCCTAAATAGATTTTAACCGCCTCTTTACATACTTTATTTGTTACAAAATTAGTTCCCCTTCTAGGTGACTCATGATTAAACAGAATCCCATTAGAGATAAACATACCGTATGAGTTTCTATAGTTTCTACAAATATTATATGAAAAGACTTTAGCACATCCGTATGGAGAAACTGGATTCATTGGTGTTCCCTCTCTTTGGTAACCATCTTCATCAATATTGTTACCGAACATTTCAGAAGAAGATGCTTGATATAATTTGATGGTTGGGTCCACTAATTTAATTGCTTCTAACATATTTAATGTACCAATACCCGTTGCGTTTGCGGTATATAATGGTTGGTCAAATGAAATTCTAACGTGTGATTGCGCGGCTAAATTGTAAACTTCACTTGGTCTCACTATTTGTATAACTTTTATTAAAGATGATAAGTCTGTTAAATCTGCGTAATGTAAATTTAATTTATCAAAAACACCACATAATCTTGATGTTTGGTTTTCTGATACCGAATTTCTTTTTAACGTACCATGAACTTCATACCCCTTATCAAGTAGAAACTCAGTTAAATAAGAACCATCTTGACCGTTTATACCAGTAATAAGTGCTATTTTTTTACTCATTGTTTATGATATTTGAAATTATATTTATTTGTTCTTCGGTAATGTCTTGGTGGTTTGGTATATAAAATCCTAATTCATCAACTATTTCACAATTAGGTAAACTACACTTTCCAAACCTTTCGTACCACATGGGTTTTTTTGACATATCACCGGCAATTAGAGGTCGGACTTCAATACCATGATTCATTAACCTATCTACTATTTCTTTTTTATTTTTTGATACTATTGGTATTGCAAAATTTGATACAAAATTAGTATTACTATCTCTCAAATTTAATTCATTTACACGAATAGAACTATTATATAATTTAAAATTTAAATTTCTAATTTTTGAGTATTTGTCCAATTTTTCTAAAGATCTTAAACCAATAAATGCTTGAAGATCTGTTGACCTCAGGTTAAATCCAGGAACATAAAAGTTATATAACGAATCGAATTCGGAAACTTTATATTTCTCTCTTAATTTTTTTTGTTTTTCTTTAGGTAGGTCTCTATCCCATCCGTGACTTCTCATCATTAATAATAGGTGATAAAAATCCTCATCATCCGTATTAATAAACCCACCCTCAATTGTACTTAAATGATGTCCAAAATACATTGAAAAGAACGACGCAAAACCAAAAGACCCTAAATACTTTTCATTAAATTTAGATCCCATACTCTCACAAACGTCCTCAAAAAGTAAAACGTTATATTTTTTACATAGGTCCATTATCTTATCCATTTCAGGAACCAACCCAAGGGTAGAAACAAGTATCATAGATGAAGGATTGTGTTCTTTGAACAGGGACTCAAGATGGTTTAAATCACAAGATAAATCTTTAAGATTACAATCACACATTATTGGTTCCATACCTAATAATATTGGGGTACTAACGTCTGTTGCCCAACTCAATCCTGGTACAATAATCTTCTTATTTTTAATTCTACCACTTTCAAGTAATGCTGCTAACGACAATAAAATCGCCGAGGATCCCGAGTTAACATATACCGAATATTTTGTTCCTATTTTTTTTGACCATTTAGACTCTAACTCTAAAGTTAAATCACCTTTAGTTAATCTAGGTATATCGTCTTGACTTAACCACTTTATTAACGAATCAATGTCGTCTCTATCTATAGTATCACTTACTAATTTTATCATAATAACTTTTATAAACCAATTTAATTCCCTCCGATAAGTTTAGTGGCGAAAAGTTAGGTAGTAAATACTTTATTTTTTCAATAGAAACGTCTTTTCTATGTTGACCGTTTGGTTTAGATAAGTCCCAATTAATCACTAAATGTTCAGCATCACAAGAATTTAAAGCTATATTTGCCATATCCTTAATTGTTAAATTTTCATTTCCGGCAACATTAAAACTATCATAGATTTCATTAGTAATAACGTGGTAAATAATTTTAGCGAAGTCATCAGCAAACATGAATTGTCTTAATGGTGATCCATTACCATAAAGAGTTATGTTGTCCTCTTTTTTTTGTTTTGCCTCAAAAATCTTCTTAACTAATGCCGTTATAAAGTGACTATTTGATTCGTGGTCTTTATCCCCTACACCATACAGGTTACAAGGTATGAGGTATTGGTATTTTGTGCCGTATTGTTTATTAAACGAGTCTATTTGAACCGCCAAATTTCTTTTAGCGTAACCATAAGAGAAGTTTGTCTGAGTGGGCGGGCCATTATGTAAGTCCTCTACTTTCATTGGGTATGACTCCATAATATCAGGATAAATGCAGGTACTTAATATTCCAATAAATCTTTCGACCCCCATCCTTTTGGAGTAATCAACCATAAGGGTATTCATTAAAACGTTTTCTGTAAAATATTCGGCAGGTTTATTAATGTTATCTATTATCCCACCTACTTTAGCCGCTAAGTGAATTACAACGGTTGGTTTATGGTTTAGAAACATCTCTTTAACTCCCAGTTCGGTAGTTAAGTCATAATCTTTAGATGATATATATATAGCATTAGGGAGATATTTTTTTAAATAACTTCCAACTAATCCGGATCCACCGGTAACTAAAATTTTTTTATCCATTATTTAAAAAAAAGTTTATCATTTATCCCCTTATCATCTATGAATATGTCCGCGTTTAATTTAATACCGACCCTTAATTTTGAATATTTAACTCCCCACAGATCTAATTGTTTTTTGGTTAAATCAAACCAATCAATTCCTGTGGTTGATCCTCTTGCAGTGTCTATTATTATGTTATTACCGTCGTCATATAGTTTATTAACAACCCCAATTCTTTCAATGAACGGGGTTGCATTTTCATAACTACCTTCAGTGTTTGTACATAATGTACCGTCTAAGTCAAAACAATATATCATTAACTTTTCTTAGTTTTTTAGCGATTGGTTTTTCTGTATCATAAACCACTTTTATACCGTCACCTAAAATAGTTTCCATTTTACGAATACCTGATACTAATTCTGATACGTGTTCGATAGATGCCGCTTGGTCTGAACCATACATAGTCCTATCTTTAGTAATATGAAATTCAATACACTCAGAACCAAGAGCCGATGATCCATAACACGGGATTAATCCACTTGCATGATTTGAAAAACCAATTTTATAATTAGGGTATTTTTGTTTTAATGTTGTAATGTAATTTAAATTAATTTCTTCATCTTTTGTTGGGTATGTACTAGTACATGCTAGTATATAATCAACATTATTCAAAATGTTTAAAGCCGCATCAATTTCTTCTTCGGTTGACATACCTGTTGATACGATGATAGGCTTACCCGTATGGTTTAATTTTTCTAAAAATAATTTATCAGTTAATAACGCCGATGCCACTTTGTGGTATTTTACATTTAAATTATTTTCAATTAAATCTACACTATTCATATCCCAACACGAAACAATAAAATCTAATCCTAAATTATTAGAAAAAGATTCTAATTCTTTGTATTGTTCAATACTAAATTCTAATCCCATTTTTTGTTCACGATTAGTTGTTCCCCACGGCGATTCTCTAAGTGCGTCTAACTCTTCTTTAGTGTATACCGACTCAATATCTCTTTTTTGAAATTTGACTGCGTCGCACCCTGACGATTGTGCGTTATTAATTAATTCTTTGGCTAAATCTAAATTACCATTATGGTTAATCCCAATTTCTGCAATAATGTACGTTTTTTTCATTTTAAATTAAATTTTATTTTTTTATTTTTTATATATAAATGAAATAGGACCATGGGTACCATTTTCAATAATAATACTTTTGATATTATCTAATAAATATTTTTTTTCACTCTCGGTAATGAAGTCACTTTCAAAACTACCAACCAACTGTAAACTTTTTAATACTTCAAGTGTTGTGTTCAAGGTTGATGTCGGATTATACTCTCCAGGTCTAATGTATGAAGTTATTAAATCTTCAATAACATAAATTCCTCCTGATTTTAAGTTTGGAAACATTTTACCAAATGTGACTTGCTGTTGTAACATAGTGTGTCCCCCATCATCTATTATTATGTCAAAATTATCACCATATAAATCAACAATTTTTTGTAAATCTTCTCGTTTTTCTTGATTTATTATTATCGTTGATACTCGGGATTCATTTACGTCTGAAAAATCCTCAATATCTGCACCAATTATTTCAGAATTTACAAAATATTCTGACCATGATTTTAATGACGCAGCAACTTGACATTCGACCCAACTTAACGGAGGCCTAAAAATACCTATCTCTAAAATCTTTAAATTTTTGTTTCTTAATCCATCAAAATATTTTTCATAGTACTTTGTGTACCCATTATGTTTATCGCTTTTATCTGTACCGTATTTGATAAAAATATTATTTAATTTTTCCATTTTTTATTTTTTTAAGTTTATTCTAACTGTTGTTTATTACTTATATGTCCCACATCTTTCATAAAAATTTATTATATCGTCGAAACATGGTTAAATTAAATAATTTATTTTTTGTGATTTACTTGTTTTAATCTTTTTTGGTGGAGTTAAATCTTTTATTTTTTCATAAATGGATTTAAAGTCGTGTTTATTATATTCTTCTATAAGATCAATAGATTGAATGTCATCAATTCTTTTTTTAACGTCTATAAATGTTTCTCCGGTATCCCAAACGGGAAGAAATTCTATTTCTAATTTTAGAATATTAGCATAAGAACAAACATTAACAAATAAACCTGAGGTAAAAGAAAAAACTCCTTTAGCTTTCATAAATAAAGAAAACAAAACATCCTGATTGAAGTCTGGAAAGAGTTCTTGGTACTTTCCTGTTTCGTGGTTTACATCTACATCAAAATTTGATGGGGGGTACCCAATATTTAATACGTAGTATCCCTTATTTAAAAGAAATTGTATAAAATCTTTAGTCTGCGGATAGTGTAGATGAGTATTAGACCACTCTTGTTTATTTTTAAAATTTCTTGTTATAAAAATAAAAGTATTTTCATTTACAATTTCTTTATAATTTGTTTCAAACACATCTAATGATGATTGTGATGGATACAGTAAATTTTTATCATCTAACCAATTCCTAACTAATTTTACATCTCTTTTAAAAGAATCTTCTACATTTGAGACGGAATACCAAGGAAAATAAATATTATTATGTTCATCTTTTATTGTTAAATAATTATAAAATAAAATTTCAGAATTTGGATATTTTTCTTTAATAGTAATTAGGGTAGATTCTTTATAATCGGATATGTCACGATTAACCATATTTTCTAATATTGTAGGATAATTTGCGTTTTTAGAGTCTAAAAAATTGTTTGATATAATAAGTAACTCATCCGCCTCACTAATTATACCGATGGATTTTTCAAAAACAACGGCACTAATTTTATCATAATCTTTTTTTATTGAATATAAAAATGCATTAAACTTTTGAAATGTGTGAAATTCCTCGACTGGGCCAAAAATAATTAGATGTTTTTTCATTTTTTTTATTTTTTAAACATTTTATTTTCTACTATTTCTAATATTGTGTGCCCAAGTAGAGTGTGGCATTCTTGTATTCTTGCCGTGTTATTTGATGGGATAATTAAATTAACATCTGAAATGTCTTTCATTTCACCACCATTATTACCAATAAAAGAAACCACATAAGCTCCCTTTAATTTTGCGACTTCAATTGCCTTAATAACATTTTTAGATTTACCTGATGTTGAAAAACAAATTAACACGTCACCTTCTTTAACTGATGATTTTATTTCACGAGAAAAGATATCATAGTATGAATAATCATTTCCTACTGCGGTTAAATAAGAAACATTAGACGCTAATAAAACTACCTCTAATGGTTCTCTATCAAAATAGAAACGACCACTTAATTCTGCCGATAGGTGTTGGGCATCCGCAAAACTACCACCATTACCACAAAAATATACTTTATTACCATTTTTATAACACTCAATGATTTTTTCTGCAATCATATTTGAGTTGTTTATAATCTCTTTATTACCCAATAATTCGGTCTTCAATCTAATTGACTCCTGAATATTTTTTTTAACCATTTCTACCATACTGTTTTCCCTCCGTCTATTACTACATTTGAACCTGTCATATATGAACTTGCGTCCGAACACATAAAAACAATTGCCCCTTTATATTCATCAATATGAGCCATTCTACCCATAGGTATAATATTAGATAACTTTGTTACAAAATCAATAGGATGATCATTATAAACACCAGTTGGACTTAAACAATTTACTCTAATATTATTTTTAGCAAAATATGTAGAAAGATATTTTGTCATACCAATTACCGCCCATTTGGCTGCTGAATATGTTATTGGTTTAACATTCTGTTCATTTTCAGATTTTGTTTCGTCTCTGTAGATTCTTTGGTCAGGTGCTATCACACCTAAATCAGATGAAATATTTAATACCACCCCACCACCATTTTCTAACATTTTATTACAAATTACTTGTGAAGTGATAAAAGTTCCATTTATAATCGCATCAATTCCCTCCTTAAAATACGATTCAGTCATAACCTCAAACCTTGTTTCGGGAGTTAAACTTTTATTGTCTTTAGTTACTTTTGGATCCTTAGCGGCATTATTAATAAGGATATCTATTTTTTTGTACTTGTTTGACACCTCAATCACATTATTTTTATCAGTTACATTCATATATTCCATAAAAACATTTTCTTCCCCATAAACTGAAGAAAGTTTTTTGTGTTTTTCAGATAACATATTAATGTCAACATCGGTAAGAATTACTTTAGCTCCGTATTCTAAAAGTGCTTCGGCATGTTTAGGACCTAATAGTCCACCGGCGCCAGTAATCAATGCAACCTTACCGTCTAAATCGAATAATCTTCTCATAATAAATTTTTAATTTTTTTGTATGAATTTTTTATATAATTTATTTCATCACCATCAACACCTCTTGCAAGTTGTAATACGATATTATCAGTATAATTAATATTTTTTAATGAATCAATTATACTTTTAAAATCGGTATCTCCTAACCCAAAATGTTTTGTTTCACCATTAAATGTTCTATCTTTGACGTGGACATTTTTAATCTTATCCCCAAAAAAGTTTATTAACTTTTTGTGATTAATTTTTTCTCTATACGTTGATGTAAAATTCCCTGTGTCGTACGTAATAAAAAAATTATCTTTTTTATTAACAACATCCATAACAATTTTCTTGTCACATTCAAACTCAAAACAAAAATTTATATCAGGGTAGTTTTCAGAAATGGGGATGAAATTTTTTAAAAACTCATATCTAATATGTTCATTTTCTACCGAACTACTTTCAAGTAACGGAATAACTATTTTATTTAACCCCAATTCTTTCATTCTGTTTAAAACGGGAACTAAATTTTCAGTCATAAAATCTATTTTATAGAATGTATTAGATACCATAGTGTCGACACAAACAGAAAGAATATTTGACGGTAACGTTTGTTCCGTAAAAAAAGGGTTAGTTAAATTATCTACCGGAGTTATTAACCACTCAATTCCTGATAAACCAATTTGATTTAGATTATGGAATTCTTTATCCCAATCATTAATTGGGAATTCTTGCATTTTTCCATTTACAGGTTTACTTAATCTACCTTGTAGTATACCAAAAATCATTTTTTACCAAAGTTGTAGGGTGTTGGTGCATTTGTAGATAATTGGAATTCGTTATTAAAATCTTTAATTTGTTTTTCAATATCAACACCAACATTCTCACTCCATTTGTTTAGTAACTTCCTTGTAATATCACCCATACCTGTTGTAATCTCAATATAGTTAATTGATGTCATAGGTAATATACAAAATGGTGTGGCAGTCATAAAACATTCATCAGATGTGTATGCATCGTACGGGGTTAAATCAGATTCAATACATTCAATTCCTAATTCATTACATAAGTCAAAAATGTAATCTCTACTTATTCCTCTTAGTATGTTATGTCCTTTTGGTGTTAACACTTTACCATCCTTTACAAAGAAAATATTATCACCACTACCTTCAGCAATAAAACCATTTTCATCTAATAAAACCGCCCAATTATTCTCACCCTTATAAAAAGATGCTTCAATATTAGCCATTTGATAGTGTAACCGACTTCTATTTTTAATTCTTGGGTCCAAAAGATTATTACTTATTGCCTTTTGTTGTGTGATAACTCCATTAACACCACCGTTAAATAATTTACCCATACCATTAACCGTCCATTTTAAAGGGAAGTCTGCAATAATAACGGTTGGTTGTGGGTTTTCAAAAAGGTGTGAATATAAACCAAGAGGTCCTCGACTAACATTAATCATTAAACGATGTTCGTCAGTTGGTAAAAAATTACTATCGTTTATTTCAACAACTTGATTACAAAATTCAATCATTTGTTCTTTTGTGTATTGTATAGGTATTCTAAGAATTTTTAATCCATTAAATAACCTATCAATATGTTCTTCTAATTTAAATTGTTTTTTATTAAATGATCTAGTCATTTCAAAAACCATATCTCCAAACATTAATGCTGAATCGTAAATTGAGATTTTAGCATCCATCTCATCAACAAATTTACCGTTATAAAAAACTTTTCTACCACTCATATTATCTTATTTTTAAAAATTATTTCACAAAGTTCTAAATCCTCTAAACTATCTATTTCAAACATTTTCCAATTTTCCATTAATGATAAACCGATTTTTCCAAATAATCTATTATTATTTATTATAAAACCATTTTTTTTAAAAACATAAATTGACCCGTTTTCTACATATTGTTTTTCAGAATCTTGTCTCCTTTTTCTATTTTTATAATCATAGTTTACACTTTTTAAATTATCATTTTCTAACCTCCAAATTAACATATCTTCTAATATAGAAGCAGAAAATACGGAATCAAAATTACCATTAATTAAAGTTATAATACAATTATTAATATCTTCAGTAGTTCTTAATGGTGATGTTGCCTGTAAAAAAACAATATAATCATACTCATTATCTAAAGATTTGATAGTATGTAATAGTGCACTTTCACTTGTTGCCTCATCTGTTGATAAATTATCGGGTCTTTTAATTGTTTTTGCCCCGTATGATTCTGATATTTTTATTATTTCATCACAATCACTACTAACGACAACATCTGTAATATAGTTAGATTTTAAAGCTTGAGTTATTGAATGACCAATTAAACTTTTATTTGCAAAATTAATAATGTTTTTTTTTGGTATTCCTTTACTACCTCCTCTTGCCGGAATAATGCATAGTATTTTCATATTTTTTCAGTTTTAAAGATAGTTGATAAATATGATTTTTGACTTGTATTTATAATTTCCACCCCAAGATTTTTAGCACTATCACGAATAATTCTAAAATCATTTAATATGTTATTTAAATATGGGTCAAAACTATCGTGATTAGTTACGTTAGTATTATAATAACCTTTAGTGTAATCTAAATCAATACCTGTAATATATATTTTTTTACACCCTAATAGTATTGAAAGGGCTAACATGTGAACGGCAACTGTATCACCTGAACCATACTTCTCACTATGATGTGTAAAATTTTGTAACTCCTCTTGTATTGTTAATCTACCATCTATAAAATTACCACAGTTGTTTGGACAATTATTACATTTAGAATTGTTAAAATGTCTTTGGTCGTACCCAACATATTTTAAATTGATTATGTTTTTTTCTATCCATTCTCTTGGGGTTGTGTCAACAGAATCTGAATGGACTATTGTTGCGTCCTTATATTTTTTAAATCTATCTAACATGTATGGAAACGTTTGTACTGAGTTGGCGAATACCCAATAGTCTGGTTTTAAATCGGTATTTAAATCAATATCATTGCAAGATATTAAAATTATATTTTCTCTATTTTTTGTTATGTGGTCTATAGTGTCAGACAATGAAGGCCCTAAACCACATATAAATGCGGTTTTACCGTGTTCATTATTAATAATATCATTTAATTTCATAAAATTATTGTGTTTTTAAAATATAAATCATCTAATTTAAAATCAGATTTACTTGGTCCAAACCAATTTTTAGGTGCAACTACTTTTTTATTTTTATTATTATTTAACCAGGCTCCCCACCAAGAAAAAGATGAGTTAGCAATAATGTTATCATTACATAACGACATTAAATATAAATCCTCATAATCCTCATTATCTTCACAATATATTACGTTATCTAAAAAATTAAATTTTTCTTTACACCAACTAATATCATCTGAAAAAATAAAAAAAGTTTTATCAGACCCAACTACCGATATTGCCGATTTATAATATTCAATATTTTGAGTTGGGTGATGATCTGAAAAATTTAAATAATCACCTCTTCTAACATGTAACGAACAGGTATTACTTTCATTAATTTGTGGGTATTTTAACGTTAATTTTTTAAAAATTTCTTCAGGACATTTAAAGAGTGATAATATTTGATTTTTATTTTTTAAAAAGTATTTTTCTGATTGAAAATACCCTATAATTTTAGTTGGTAACATAAAATTTGGAATAGGTGAGTATGAGAAATTAGGTTCATTATAAATTTGATTGGTATTAATATTATCAACAAACTTAATGTTTCTAAAAAAATTATTTAAATAATGGTTTGGGTTTTTATGTACGACTAAACCTTCATTTTTTGGTAAGGCGAATTCAACACCTAAGTCAATAGATTTAGAATAACCCGCAGCAATTTGAAATAAATAATTTCCTAACCCTCCTTGTAAGTAACAACTAATCATATCTATTGACTATCTCTTCAATTTTATCATTAACCCTTTTGTGAAAATGAAGAAAGGGTTTACATAACTCAAAATTTTTGTTTAATGATTCTAATTTAGAATTATAATAATTTTCATCTAAATTATTAATGGAATCAATTATCTCCTCCGTAGAATTTACAATAATAAAAGAATCGGTATCAAACCAATCCGAAATGTTAGGACAACCCCAATAAATAGGAATTGTTTTGGTGTATAGACAATCAATAAGTTTTTCAGTAAACCAATTTTTTTCTCTACTATTTTCAATACAAATATGATATTGTGAATTAAATAAAGGTTCTTTTTTATCACCAATAACACCAATATGATTACTAACGTTATATGGGAAATTACCGCTATTATAGAATTTTTTGGTTAACTTAATCTTATCTTGATTATCCCATACTTGATGCCTTAATTTATGTCCTTCAGCCCACGATTTACCACCAACTAAAAACGACACGTCAAAGTTTTTATTTTCAGTTTCATCTAAATTTGTAATCCAACAAGACCCAAATTCAAATAATTCGGCATTTTTACAGTTATCTAATGCATCTTGATTGTGCGTTAATATAACATTATATTTATCACAATTATTAATGAAAAAATCCTTTGTAGATACTATTGATTGAGGTTCAACTAATATCGCGATATTCAACCCATTATTTGATGGTTCGGACATATTATCAACGTAAACGTTTACCGGTTTATTAAATTTTCTATCTATTCTTAACCATGAACCATTCTGGTTTAATTCGTACATACTTATAATTATATATTATTTCTTTATCATCTCTAAGTTAAATGTTATATGATGTTGCAATTTGCAAAGTCATGTTCCCTAATCCGTTCATTAATCTTGTTAATACATTCTTTTAATATATCCATTTGGATTGAAAGTTGCGTTCTTACCAAAAAAATCACACCATTTTCTATCAATTTGGAAATTAGGGTTATCAGGTAAAAATTCACCAATTGCTCTTAGTGGACCACCACTGTATTGTTGTTCAAGACCAATATGGTTTAACGCTCCGTCTTCAATAATAAAATAAGAATTAACAGAAACCAAATCTTTAAATTTATCCATTGCCATTTTTACATGACTGTATAAATGAGACCCATCATCAATTACTAATATATTATTAAATCCCTCAGTATTTTTTAAGTCGTAATTTTCAAAACCACCTAAAAATCTTTTAATTCTTGGGTTATTAACGATTAATGGGTTCATAGGGTATTCCATGATATCCATAGTATGGATTGTACCATTACCTAATAAATCTAACATATCTGACATGTATAGAGCCGATGCTCCATGGTTAGTGCCAATTTCAATAATCAAGTCGGGTTTAACCTCATTAATTATCATTTGGTATAGTAAGTAATCAAAAGGGTCTTTAATTAACTTAATGCCGCGATAAAATACTTTGTGGTGACCCTCACTAATTGATTCGATTGAGAAAGAAATTTCGTTATCCATAATAATAATTTTTATATTTATGTTTAGTTGTTTTTAAAATAACCATCACCTTCTACGGTGCAGGTAATTTCATTTAATTATATTTTTTTTTAAATCAAATCTCATGGTTATTGATTCTTGGTTAAATCCATTTTTTTTATAAAAATTAATCCTTTCGGGAAAACAAGATAAAATTACTTTATAACATCCAAAATTTTCGGCCTTTTTAATTAATTCTTGTATTAATTGGGCGCCAATGTTATTTCCTCTGTAATCCTCTCTAACTACAACATCTTCAATACATCCAGCAATACCACCATTACGAATAATTTTTTGTTGTAAATGTAAAGTTGCTGAACCAACAATTTTACCATCAAACTCAGCGATTACCATATGATTATCGTTTTTAAACCACTTATCTAATGTTGATTCATTTATTTCATCAACTGACCAAACTTCTTTAAGTGTTTCTAATAACTCCTCTGTTGAGTCTTTTTTTTCAAAATCACGAATAACTAACATATCAATTTAAATTTTTATTTATTTCAATAACTTTTTCTATAACATATTTCACATCCTCATCAGTTAAATTCATATGTAATGGTAATGTTATTAATTTTTCGGAGATAGTTAAAGAATTTGGACAAGTACCAAATCCATATTTATACATCTTATAGTGTGTATTGTCCCTATAATGAACTCCTGGATAAATTCCACTTGAGTTCAATAACTCCATAAATTTATTTCTTTGGTTAACAACAATTTGAAATAAGTGTCTTGAAGATAAGAAACAATCTTTGTGACTGTTTACTGTTTGAATTCCATGTTTGGTTAATTCTTCTTCATATTTTTCACAAATTTCTCTTCTTCTGTTATTGTCTTTATCAAGATATTTTAAACCAACTAACGCCATTGAAGCCATCATTGAGTTTCCGTGGTATTTGTAACCAACATCAACTAAATCATATTCCCATTTATAATTTCCTTTATCGTTGGTTCTTTGGTATGTATCTTTATCAATCCCTAACCAAGATAATTTTCTAGCTAAAGAATCATAGTCCTCGTTTGCAAAACAAACCATACCCGAATCTGCCGTTGGTAAGTTTTTAACCGCCTGAAAGCTAAATACGGTTACATCGGCACCATGACCAATATGTTCAACTTCACCTGTTGATGGATTTTTTGCAAATGTACCTGACATGTGAGCGGCGTCCAAAATTAACTTTAATTTATGTTTTTTACATAAATTAATAATTTTATAAAGTTCACCTGTATTACCTCCGATACCAATAAACAAAATAGCCTTTGTTTTTTTAGTTATTTTTGATTCGACAGAAACGGGGTCTAAACACAAATATTCGTCTACATCCGCAAAAATAGGTTTTAAGTTTTCATACATAATTGCGTGATTTGAAGATACAAATGTTAATGGACTTGTAATGATTTCATCGTCATTAGACCATTTATTTGTGTCCTTCAATATTTTCACCGCTAAATGAAGACCTGAGGTATTTGAGTTTATAAAATGAGCATGAGGTAATCCTGTGTAAGATTTCCATTCATTTTCGATTTCAATGGTTTTAAATCCTAATCCTGTCCAACCCTTGTCTAAACAAGTTGACATGTGTTCAAAAATTTCTTCGTTTCTAAATTTTGGGATAAATAATTGTATGTTTTTCATATTAAAAATTTTTTATTGCAATACTCAATATCTTTATAAAGTAAATCACTTTGTTTTAACGCCCATTGGCTGGTTAATGTATGGTCTCCAATTCCAACGGATATTCTGTAATCTTTTAAAACGCCCGGATAACCATATTTTATAAACATACGATACCAAAGTTCACAATCAATCATATATAAAACTTCAGTGTCAAAATATTCATCACGAGGTATTAATCCAACACTTGGACAACCAACAAAGTTAATACCCCTTATTAAATGTCTACCATCACCTTCAATTCTAGGAATGATTGGATTTGTCCAACTTCCATTTCCATAATCGTAATGAATACATCCACTGATAACCCATTTACCTTCATTTAACAATAAATCAACCATTAGTTGTAATGTATCTTCACCAACAATAAAATCATCTAAATTCATCAATTTGATGTAATCCCCACTAGAATTTTTAATGGCGTTATTAGTATTGTGAGCAGGAAACCCAATATTCTCGGTGTTTCTTAAATACACAATATTATCTAACCCTAACCCTTTAATGTAGTTCTCAATGTCATCATTTTTTGAATGGTCGGAAATTACAATTTCCATATTTTTATATGTTTGAGAAAGAATTGATTGGATATTTTTATCGATAAATTCAACGCCTCTACCATTTGCTTCATATGATGGAATACATATTGAAATTTTTGGATTAAAGTTTTCAGACATTTTGTAATAAATTATATTGTAGTTTATTTCTAATTATGTTTACGGTTGAACTTACTTTGGGCATATTAACTTTGTGGTCATTTAATGGGTTTGACTCATTGTATATATATAATACATCTGGGATATATTTAAAGTGATTTTCTCCCGACATTTCTAACATCGGAAACATAAATGATAAGTCACCAGCAACACTCCAATAATTTCCACTATCGTCTTTTAAATCTTCTTCTTTAATTTTTTTCCATAACCACGACTTCCATGTTCTCATATGGGATAATGTAAAAGTTTGTTTTCTAATATCCGTAAATCTTTTTGGTGGGTTTGCAAACCCTGGTCTACCATCATGATATTTGAATGAACCGCTTGTCATCCAAACGTTTTTATCTTTATAAACCTCGTTAATAAAAGATAAGACATTTGAATTTGGTAACCAGTCATCACCATCAATTTCAACACAAATTTCATCATCAGAAATATCTAAACCACGAATTACTTGGTCGTAGTTTCCTGGCTGATACATTTTTTCTTTATTTTCAATCAGGATAAATCTTTCATCACCCAATATTGTTTTTTTAATTATGTCTACAGTATTATCTGTAGACATATCATCAGTGATAAAACATCTAAAATTTTTATATGTTTGAGTCATTATTGTGGCTAAACACTTCTCAACATAATCTTGACAATTGTATGTCGTAGTTAAAATAACTAAATTCATTTAATTTAAAATTTTTATATATTCTTCTTTTATTTTTTTTGCAACTTCTAATGAATTAAATTTACTTATATCATTAGGAATGTCAAACCTTTCTTTATTTAAAA